>ENA-ORDP01000012-ORDP01000012.1-marine-sediment-metagenome-genome-assembly--contig:-NODE-12-length-93069-cov-10.772271_pt1 | contig 93069 bp, 87 predicted proteins | sample MGYA00248627_ERZ508539 | MGnify/ENA primary metagenome ERZ508539 (study PRJEB26208, sample SAMN05571518) | marine sediment metagenome | biome: deep sea; feature: Hydrothermal vent; material...
AAGTAACCGAAGCAGTTCAAGCAACATCAAGTGCAAGCGCTGAAATTTCTTCAAGCACAGAAGAAATGGCTGCCGGTGCACAAGAACAAAGTTCACAAACTGCTGAAGTAGCTTCAGCCGTTGAGCAAATGACGGCAACAATTTTAGAAACCACGAAGAATGCAGGTATAACTGCAGAGAACGCTAAATCATCCGGCTTAATTGCACGTGAAGGCGGTGAAGTTGTTCAAGATACAATTAACGGTATGAATAGAATTGCGGAAGTAGTAACAGAAGCAGCAGGTACTGTTCAAGAATTAGGAAAGAGCAGTCAAAAGATAGGCGAAATAGTTCAGGTGATTGATGATATTGCCGACCAAACAAATTTACTTGCTCTTAATGCAGCAATTGAAGCAGCACGTGCCGGCGAACAAGGACGAGGTTTTGCTGTTGTTGCTGACGAAGTTAGAAAACTTGCCGAGAGAACCACCAAAGCTACAAAGGAAATTGCCTCAATGATCAAACAAATTCAAAAAGAAACCGAGGGTGCCGTACAATCGATGGAACAGGGAACCGAAGAAGTAACTCTTGGAAAAGAGTCGGCACAAAAAGCCAGTGTGGCACTGACTAAAATTATAGAGGGAGCAGAACAGGTTGTGGATGTTGCCTCCCAGGTAGCTGCTGCAAGCGAGGAACAATCATCAGGTGCTGAACAAATAAGCAGAAACATTGAAGCAATTTCATCGGTTACTCATCAAACGGCTACCGGCACACAGCAAATTGCAAGAGCAGCAGAAGACTTGAGCAGGTTAACTGATAATCTTCAAAACCTCACTGCACAATTTAAAATTGATTCTTCTAATGATGTTGCAAACGATAAATTAAGTAAGGAATATTCTGTTAGACAAAATGGAAGGTTGATTGAAACTTAGATGCAATCAACGATATAAAGGTCGGGCTTCAAGTCCGACCTTTTTTATTTAAGATTTTTTGTCTGCGAATAACTTAACTTTTACAATTGGGGGTAATCTATCTATTTCGAGCTATTATTAAAAATTGATTCGTTCACAAAAACCACAGTAAACTTATTAATATTTAGTTGGAACTAACACTTGATTGAAACGTAAGTATGATCTCCGTACCTCTATTTTCTTCGCTTATTATTTCAAATTCTCCATCCATTAATTGAGTTAATTTATATGCAATTGTTAACCCAAGTCCGGCGCCTTCATAGTTCCTTATATAAGCTTCTTCTTCTTGTACAAAAGGTTCAAATAGCCCCCTAATGTTATCCGTTTTAATACCTTTCCCTGTGTCGGCAATTCTTACTTCCACTTTATTTTTTAAGAACCTGGAACTTAATTTAATGTTTCCATTATTTGTATACTTAATTGCATTATCAATAAGTGAATTTAGTACTTTTTCAAATTTTGTCCAGTCTATTCTAATGTATAAATCATCTTTATAAAGCTCCACTTTAAATTCAAGATTTTTATTTTTTACCTCTTGAATTCGGTTGTTGTAAACGGCTTTTAATACTTGATTAATATTAAGTGTAACAAAATCTATCTCCAGTTCACCGGAGGTTATTTGAAAGATTTCATCAATATTAGTGAACAACTTGAGTACTCTATTTAAGACATCTTTTAAAGAAGACATTAGATCTAAAATAGTATCATAATCTTTATCTTCAATACAATCATCAATTATATCTGAATAACCAAGAATTGCATTGAATGGTGTTCGTATTTCGTGTGACATGTTTTCAAGAAAAGCAGTCTTAAGCTTATTCAAATTTATTTCCTTTTCATAAGCTTTTTCGAGTTGTTCCCTATATAATACCTGGTCGGTTATATCCTGCATACTTAGGATATACAATGTATGTTCAAACGATTCGGTTCCTATAAAAGTAATCTTGGCACTAAATGTTCTGTTTTGTAAACTTCTATAATTAAATTCAACTATCGGACTATCGTTTAAATAAGACTCATGAATTGAAAGCTGTAGTTGGAGAAAAAAAGATTTATCTATTAATGAATTAAGATTCTTGTTTAATGCTTGGTTTTTATCAATAGAAAATATTTTACAGAAATTATCATTAGCATTTTCAAATAAATATTCATCCCCCCTTTTTTGGAAAATCAATAATAGGTCCGAAATATTATTAATGATATATTTGAGCCTTGTTTCAGATTTTTTAACAAACAAGTTTTTTAGTACATAGTCTGTGATATCATTTGCTGTTAAAATAAAACTCGGAACGTCGTCCCCTCCCTTATATATTGGCTTAAGCTTTATCTCATAGTACTCCAGGTTGTCATTTGATAGTGTTCTGGAAATTGTTTTTGACCATATTTTTTTGTCAATAATTGATTTTTCAAAAAGGATCTTTTCTTTAGACGTTAGAAATGCCGATAAAACCTTAGAGATAGATTTGTTAAATATTTCTTCAATATTGAATTTTAATATCTTTTCAAAAGATGTTGTTGAATATTTTATTATTCCATCTTTGTCAATAATTATTACGGGAATCATTCCATATTCAAGGGCAAAATGAAGATTATTAATTCTTTCTTCAAACCGGGAGTTTTCTTTTAATGACTTTAATGTAATTGAGTTGTATTTTTTATTTTCCAGGGTAATCCGTTCTATTTCCAAATTGAAAAGGTTATTATCAAAATCATTTTCAGATGAAATAATTAAATCAAATTGAAAGTTAACGTAGTTGCGACTACTTAATGTTTTGATCAGGTATTTAAGATCAGGGTCTGTGGTAAAATCAAAAAAATCCTGGGCACTATTTAGATGAAAAGTTTTCTTAAATGAATCATTCGAAAACATTACTTCACATAAATCATTTACAATAATCAAGGGTGTGTTATCCGGCACCATACCGAACGACTCTACTTCAGTAAGTAAATCATCATCAGTTACATTGTATAAATTGTTTGGGTCTTTGCCTTCAGACATCTATAATTTTAATTTTGTTAATCAATATTGGTTCAAGATTATCTTCGATTGTTAAAAGATTATTTGGAATTCTTTTTCCTGTTAGTCTATCAAAAAAAATAAGTACTTGATTATTTAATTGGACAAATTCATTTTTAATACCTTGAATAATTCCGTCAACTAAATCATCAATAAAATATTGATCATCATTAGTTAAACCGTTATAAATATTTTGATCAAAAATGCGGTTAAAGAAAATATTTAACGCTGAAAAATTAATTAGTTCGGAATTATGGTCATAATTTATCCATTCAATTTTTGAAGTCACATCACAAGCTATTTTACATTTTTTTGTACCGTTTACAATCTCCTTATATAATCGGTAATTAAAAGAAGAAAGTTTGTTAAAATTCATCAGATCAACTGTTAATTGGAATTCTATTCCCGAAACAATAAAATCGATAAATAATTTTTCATCGGTATCATATTTAAAGTTTTTTAATCTCCAGTGAACGTGAATCAAATATTTAAATGCAGGAGATATATCAACCGAATCATGACGATCAAATGCAGGTTTATACTTTGAATGAATACCCGCCCTATAAATTTTGGGACCTCTCGATTTAGAAAAGTCACTGCCTGTATTTATTTTATTAATTTTATCAACCATACCCATTTACCTATCTTATAATCGAAAAAATGGATAAATAATTTAGGGCAGTTATTCTAATTTTATCATTTTGCTATCGGAAGTGTAATCAATTATTTCGGGTACTTCGATATGGGTAAGATCGTTCGCAAGTTTTTTAATTTTTTCAATGGATTTATTAATTATCTGAAAATCATCTTCAAATTTATTTTCTTCAGCTGTTAGCTCATCTTCGAGGTTTTTAATTGTCATTAACAAACTGCTGAGAGGATTATTAATTTTATGTCCTATTGTTGCCGCCATCTCTAAAAGTACTTTACCGTGTTCTATCTTTTTTAATTCATTCTGTAAATTATGAATTCTAATTCCTGATCTGATTCTTGCCATAATTTCTTGGTTTTGAACCGGCTTTACAAGAAAATCGTCTGCACCTTTATCCAACCCCGCGACACGGTCTTTTAATGAAGCTCTGGCAGTTAATAAAATGAAATAAATTAACTTGTATTTTTCATCTCTTTTAACAATATCACATAATTCAATACCATCCATTATTGGCATAGTCCAATCGGCAACAATTACATCAGGTATATTTTTTTTAAGTATTTCCAGTGCTTCCTGTCCACTGGTAGCAGTGTAAACCTCGTAATTATTTTTTAAAAAGAGTTTTTCTAAAATAAAAAGAGTATCTTTTTCATCTTCTACTACAAGAATTTTATTTATATTCAATTTAATACCAATTGATTTATTTTGTTAATTAATATGTTAAAATCTAAAATTGGTTTAGTTAAAAAACAATCCGGTTTATAATTGTTATCTACCCGTCCCTCTAGTATATCCGGTGTATATGCAGAAACAATGATTAATGGAATGTGATAAAATCTTTTATCATGCTTAATATGGTTGGAAAATTTAATCCCATCAATTTTTTCACCTGAAAGATAACAATTGCTTAAGTTTATATCCATTATAATCAGACTAACTTTTTCTGTGGCAAGTAGCTTCAATACTTTATCGCTATCTTCAAGTATAATAGGATTATATCCGGCTCTCTTTAAAATTATTTTATAAAAATCAATAATTAGTTGGTTATCCTCTACTATTAAAATATTTTTCATTTTCCTTCATCCGTAAATTTAACTATTATACTTATTCTTCTATTTATAAAACTAAACGGATGTTCCGGGTCCCTCAGTTTTCTATCAGCAAAGCCATTAACCTCGTATATTTTTTTATCGGATAAGCTATCTGCAATTAAGGCTCGCCTTGCTGAATTTGCTCTGTCTGCACTTAATTCAAAATTTGTATAACCTTTGCCGCTCCCTGAATATGGGCGCGAATCCGTATGTCCTTCTATGACTATTTTATTCGGTAATTTTGCCAGGTTATCCCCAATTTTGGCTAATAGAAGTTTCGCAGGCTTCGTAAGCTTTGCCGTACCAATTTCAAAAAATAGGTCTTTCGATGAATCAACTATTTCTATTCTTAAACCTTCTTTTACAAAATCTATTTTTATTTGATCCGATAGTAATTTAAACGTTTCATCTTTTGATAATTCACCGAGAAGTTTTTTACCCATTTCTCTTAGAATTCCCATCTCTTTTATGCGAGACATAAGTTTGTTGTTAGTTGATTCATCATTAACACCTGTTAACCCGGAATTATCACCGGTTAAAATGCTCTTTCCTTTATTTGAAAATCCGATTGGATTTTGAAAATAGTGAGCAACTGAATTCCGAAGTTTTTGATCTTGACCTAATATCCATAAAACAATAAATAAAGCCATCATAGCGGTTACAAGGTCTGCATATGCAACCTTCCATGCACCCCCATGACCCTTACTACCATGCTTGTTAACCCTCTTGATTATTATCGGTTGGTTTTCTTTACCCTCAGCCATTATTTATTTTTTCCCTCTAACATAATTTTCTAATTCATTAAAAGTCGGTCTATTATCGGAAAAAATTGTCCTTCTTGCAATTTCTACAGCTACTATCGGTGGGTTTCCTTTGGCAAATGCAATTATGCATGATTTAATTGTCTGTAGTAATCTCAATTTACTTTCAAAGCTGTGTTCAACATTTGAAGCCAATGGATTAATAAATCCATAGGACATTAAAACGCCGAGAAATGTACCAACCAGGGCAGCTGCAACGTGTTCCCCAACTACTTCAGCTCCCTGATCAATTGAAGCCATTGTAACAATAATTCCTAATACTGCGGCAACAATTCCCAACCCGGGTAAAGAATCCGCAATAGTTGCAATAGTACCACTGACTGGTTTATTCTCTAATTCAAATGTTTCTATTTCAGTGTTAATTAAATCTTCAAGCTCGTAAGGAGGAACACCACCTGAAAGCATAACTTTCATTGTATCGGAAAAGAAATTTCGAAGCATCTCATTTTCAACAAATTTTTTGCTTTTAGATAATATCTGACTTTTCTGTGGTTCCTCTACATGACTTTCAATTGATACTAATCCATCTCTCTGGGCAATCTGGAATAATTCATTAAATGATTTTAATAATTCCAGGTAATCATCTTTAGAAAAATGATCCGGCTTTAACACTTTAGGAATTTCTGCTAAGATTTTTTTTAACAAAGAAATTGGTGCAGAAATTAAAACACTGCCAATCGCAGCCCCGCCAATTACCAGAAATTCCGACCACTGCAGAAGTAAAAATAAATCTCCGCCGGCAATTAGGAAACCTACGATTATTGATAAAATTACAACGGCAAAACCAATTATTACAAACACAGTTTATTCCATCTTTTTCAAATTTAATTCTTCTAAATTAGATACTATAGCAAACACCTGATCACACATTGTTCTAATTTTATTCCAATTTATATTTTCTCCAGTAAAGTGGTCTTCAATTAACCCGCCCAAGGAACTTAATTTTTGAATTCCAATCATCCCACCCTCACCTCTTAATTCGTGAGCAATATTTTTTATTTTATTTTCATTATGATTTTGTAGAGAACTTTCAAGTATTCTTTTCTTTTCAGGAAAAGTTTTTAAAAATGACTCTGTTAATTTTAAAGCTATTTCGTTTTTATTAATATTGAGATTATGTGTGATTTTTTTGGCTTCTTTTAAGAAATCACCGCCTAAAATTTCATTAATATTTTTTAACAAAACTGCCTTTTTTAACGGCTTCGAAATAACCCTTTCTGCCCCTGCTTCTAAGGATGCAATAACGTTTGTACGATTTGTATTTCCACTTATAACAATTACAGGTATCAACTTAATATCGTCAAGAACTTTTACAACCTGAAGCATCTTTATCCCATCAAAGCTCGGCATCATAAGGTCAAGAAAAATTAATGACGGTTTATATTTAACAGCCTTTTGAATACCGTCCAGTCCATCATTGCTTGTTATCACTTTTATATTGTAGTCACTAAAAAAGATCTTTAATGAACTTCTTATCATATCCGAATCATCGACAACTAAAATGGTTAATTTTTCTTCATCATTTTTCATTTTTCATTTTCCTAATTTTATTTACTAATAAAGAAGATAAATCTTTGGGCTTGAGTTTACTGCTTTTAGAAGCTTCAATAGTTGCCTTTTTTATTTTATCATAAATCTCACCCCTGTATATCTCTACATTGTCCGGTGCGGAAATACCAAGCTTAACATGTCCTTCAGAAATTGACAAAACCTTAATTGTAATTTCTGAATTAATTTTTATTTCGTCGTCGGTTTTTCTTGTTAAAACAAGCATATATAATCCGCACTTATCATTGTTTAAATAGGTTATACTCTACTTTGTATCTATCAGAATCTAATATTTTCTGAAAACCTGTTTTAGTTGTTTCGTCAATATAAACAGGTGATTTTAGGTTGACAGTTACTTTTGATAAATCTGAATTTAACGTAACTATACCAAATGCCTCATGCTTTATCACCTCAGGATATTTATCGTCAATCACTCTTATCCCAATTAATGGAAAAATAATTTCCGGTTTTTCAATAGAAGTAAGCCAAAAGAATATTTCTTCTTCTATTTTTATCAGCAGGTAATTCCTCAGATTTTCAAAACCAAATAAACCGGATGAAAAATTGATTAAGTGTTCCTGAGTATATTCAATTTCGCCAAATTGGTAAGATGTTATTTTCATTTTTATTTCTTCTTATTATTACTATATCTACTCTTCTATTATTTGCTCTTCCAGCCTTGGAATTGTTATTTTCAATAGGTCTATATTTAGAAAAACCTACTACTGAAATTTTATCAGCCGAAAGTCCTCCGTTGTTTATCAAGTAATATGCTGTATTTAAAGCCCTTGTAACTGAAAGGTGCCAATTGGAAAGGAAAATTGAATTGTGGATCGGTACATTATCAGTATGTCCTTCAATTCTTATATCGTTTGGTAATTCTTTTAATAAAACAGCAAGTCTATTTAAAACTTCTTTTGATCCTGCATTCAAATTAGCTTTTCCGGAAGTAAAGAGAATATTTTCAAGAATATGAATAGTTATTCCTCTCGCATTTTCATCTAATCTAATGGAATTTTTGTAATTATATTTATCAATAAGTTTTATCAACTTAGTTTTTAGAGCATCTTGCTGATTATTTACACTTGGTAGAATATTCGATTCTATTTTAATAACCTTGTTCCCATTACCAAAGACATCTCCAACAGTAGAAATCATCTTGCTGTATTTGCCCGAGTCAATATTTGAGACAGAATATAAAATGATAAATAATCCTAATAATAATGTTATTAAATCAGCATACGTAATAAGATAGCGATCCTTGTCACTATCTTCACCAAACATAGATTCGGAAGAATTTAAAGATTCAACATTTTTTGTTGTTCTTTTTGTGGCATCAAGCTTATTAACCTTGCCTTTACCACCGATGGAATCTCTCCACTCTGTAGAGCCAATATCCCTTCCAGGGAAAGTTCCATCATCCTTTTTTCTTCCATATGACATTTTTTTAACTTATCACCAATTGGTAACCATAAAATATTTGCACTAAAAATCCCCCATAAAGTTGCTATAAATGCAGAGGCAATATTTTTTATAAGTGAACTTGGATCACCGCTTGCACTAGCAAGAGCCATAATCAGACCCATAACCGTACCGATGATTCCCATAGTCGGAGCATATCCACCCATTTTTGTAAAAATAAAAATGTTTGAAAAATGCCGTTCTTGCATAGCATTTATCTCTATTACAGCAATGTTCTGTAACGCATCTGCTTGTGAGCCATCAATTACATATTTAATCAGCTTTTTGGGAAATAAATATTCCAGCCTATCTATTTTCTTTTCGATAGATAACAAGCCTTCCTTTCTAGATATTATCGAAAAATCTACCAAATTATTTATAATGTCTTTCAAATTATATTTTTTAGGAAAGTAAGCTAACTTTATAAGAGTGAGAATATTTTTAAACTTGTCAAATCCGAACCCGATAATTATTGCCGAAAATGTACCACCGAAAACAATTATTAAAGGAGGAAGTAAGAACAAAGATCCCACTGCCCCTCCTTCCAAAAAGAAGGCGCCGAAAATCGAAAGAATTCCTAGTAAGAGTCCGTTAAATGTTCCAATTTTTCTTATCATAAATAATCTAACAATGATTTAGTAGAAATGGATGCCGCAAGTTTATAAGAAACTTGCAGTAAATAATTCTGAGCTTGAAGCTCCATTATAGCCTTAGCCATATCTACTCCTTGAATTGAAGAAGTGATTTTCTCTATTTGTGTCTTCTGACTATTCAGCATGTCTTTGGCATTATTTAGTTGATTAGTACTATTACCTGCTTTTGCAATATTATCTAAAAGATTATTGTTAAAATCGGAAACACTTTTAATCTGTTCATCTGTAGGAACTTTTCCCGCTCTAAGACTATTTTTAATATTTAGCAGGGTATTAAAAATGTTCATTTTTTGATTTGCAGAAAAAGCAAGACTGGTACTTCCGCCGGCTTCTTTAATTGATGTTTGGTCTAATGTAAAATCAATATTTGCTTTATCAGGCTTAACACGTATTTGCTTAGGAGGTTGACCATCGACAGTTTCTAAATAACCGGTTGAAGAATTAAAAGCCAAAGCTTTTGTTGCCGGTGTTTGCGTAAAAACAGAATTGTTGCTGCTGTCGGTAATATCATAACTCATTGTGTATTTGTTTAGGGCTGTTTTTTTATAATCTACTTTAAGAGTATACTGAACACCGGAAGTATCATAAACGTTTGTCTGACTTGAAACCGTTGACCCAATACCGGTAGCTGAATCAATGTTTCCAATTTGATTTACAATAGTTCCAAAAACTTCTGTCCCTGTCATATTAATTTTTTGAAAAGTATTCTGCGAAGTTCTTATTGATTGTTTACCCGATATGTCTCCGGCTTTTACTAATATCGCAGATTTGTCGGATGAAAAGCCAAATGGCTTGGAAGAAAAATCTGTACCCCCAAACAAATATTTGCCATTAGATTTAAGATTTGAAAAGTTTAATATTTCATTAAGTGAAGCATCTATTTGATCTGCAAAATTATTGAGGCTACTACTTGCTGCAACATTACCAAGGTTACTTAATTTTACCATTACATTGGTAATTTCTCCTTGAATACTTTCCATTGCTGTAGTTGTATTCTGCATATAGGATAACCCACTCTCAATATTTTTATTATACGTATCAATTTGTTGTGATTGATTTCTTAACCCAAGCAACCTGGAAGTCGCTTCCGGTGAGTCCGAGGGTTTGTTGATTTTATTGCCCGTTGCAATTAGTATTTGCAGATCATTAACTTTTGTCTTTGATTTGTTAAAATTAGTCACAAAATCATTGCTTAACATTAAATCAGATATTCTCATAATTCTATAATATATTTATAAGAGTTTGTAACATATCATCTGCTACCTTAATTAACTTTGCTGATGCATCATAAGACCTTTGGTATCTAATTACATTTGCCATCTCTTCGTCAATTGAAACTCCTGAGACAGAAGCTTTTTGTTTTTGGAGTTGATCTAACGACAATTTATAAGCCTCAGAAGTATCGACAGCTGATTTTTTGTCATTTCCTATCTGAGCAATTAAATTTATGTAACTATCCAATTGAGTAATTCCATTAGAGTCTTTTTGTGTAAAAAGGTTGGCTATATTTAAAGCAATCTCACCGTTGCCTGAAGTACCATCTTTAGAAATTGCTATTTTATTCGGATCATTAAGTATTTCTGAATTAATTTTAAGTTCACCTTTTACATAACCATCAAAAAATTTTATCGACGTTAAAGATGGGTTTGTAGGTGTAAATCCTTTAGTATGCTGTCCATTTAAAGAATTAACCAAGTTATTAATATAACCATCCAGTGATGCTTGGTAACCCGGAATATTATTGTTAAATGTATCGGTCAATGCAAACAATTCACCGCCATTTAAATTAGGTGTTGAAGTTCCATCAGGAGAAGTTATTTTTAATTTTCCGTTTATAACTGTCGATTTAAATTGTACAAAACTTGCCTTATCAGCGACAAATACACCTCCTATTGAGACAATAGCAGAATTATTTGAGTCATAAGAAACATTAATATTTACCAGGTTACTTAAAGCATCAATAACTTTATCCCTACGATCCATTAGAGCATTCTTATTTACACCGGCAGTTTTACCTTTTAGTATTTGTGAATTTAAACTTTGAATTTGCTTAATATTGATATTTATAGAATTTACTTTATCTTTGGTTTCTGAAACAATATTTGATTTTATAGTGTCTAAACCATCATTTATATTTTTAACCTTTATACTAAGATTTTTTGCAGCCTGGATAACATTATTCCTAAGAACTACTGAATTAGGTGTTACCGAAAGTTGCTGCCAAGAATTATAAAATGCAGAGGATAAACCCGACAGCCCAATATCTGAGGGTTCAGAAAAGAGATTTTCTACCTGACCAAGAATAGTATTCCTTTGATTCATATCAGAATATTTTTGATTGTTTGCTCTTATTTGTTGATCCACCAAAGTATCTCTTACTCTTTGAATATCACTCAGTTTAACGCCCGTACCCCAGGAAAGACGACCTATTTGCTGAGAGGTTTCATTTGTAATAACGGCTCGCTGCCTTGAATAATCAGCGTTTGATGAATTAGCAATATTATTTGCAGTTACATCAAGCGCTCCCTGATAAACCCCAAGACTTTTTTGTGCAATATTAAAGAGTCTGCTTATTCCCATTTAAATTGTCCTGTCAAGAATCGGTACATTGTTTTCATTAACAATTATAGATATGGTTCCCTTAATCAAATATCTTGCCTGATCGATAAGCAGTTTATTTTGATTGTTCACTTTAATTATTTCATTTCCCATTTTCGTTAAAGAGTTTTGCATTTTGCTCAGTTTATCTGTGTCATATCTCTCATTAGATTTAACAGCAGTGATAAAATCAGAGAGTCTATAATTTTTCAATTTGAGTAAATATTTGCCGGATAAATTTTTAATTACATTAACAATTTTATTTCTATAATTTTCTACTACAATTGATAAAGCACCTTCGTTTTTAATTGTCTTTTCCAGTTCATCAATGTTACCGCTGATTATAGCTTCCTGGTGCTTAATTAAAATACCGAGATAAGCTTGAAGAGATTCATATTGCTCTTTAAGGACATTAAACAAATCGCTCGTTTCCATTTCATTCTCCTTTTAAATGGTTCAGATAACCAATAACTCTTGTTACATAATTTTGAGTTTCCTCGAACGGAGGAACCCCCCCATACTTATCAACATTTAATGGTCCTGCATTATAGGACGCCAAAGCAAGCGTAATATCTCCTTTATATTTTCGAAGTAATTCCCCGAGATATTTAGTACCGCCCAGAATATTCTGAGACGGGTCCCAGACATTATCGACACCAACTTTTGCCGCAGTTGAATCCATCAGTTGCATTAAACCTTTTGCTTTTGATTTTGAAAGTGCATTCTCTCTAGCAGATGATTCTGTTAAAATGACGGATTTAATTAGATTTTTATCCACACCAAAATTGGCAGAAGCTTTTTCTATTATTTTTTCATATTTATTAAGCCTGTTAATTGCACTATTGGTAGGTACAACTGTCGGTATGTTTTTTTTCAGATTTAAAATATTATCAAACTGCAATCCTTTAGGAGTTTTGCGTATTGAGTTAATATTTTCCCCGGTAATTTTTTTATAAATAATATCTGCAACTCCAAGCGAACGGTTTTTTGATATGAATGTAGCCATTTCACTTTGAAAAATCGGATCGAGTGTATTACCACCATAACTGTTCTTCCCGAAAATTCCTCCTGAAGCTTTGTTCATACTTTTGAGCATCATTGATGTTAAAAGACTTTCGAATTTCTTAGAGGCATCTGCAATTTTAGCTTTTTGAGTATCTGAATACCGGTTATTCACAGAAGTGGGTGTGTTAATATGTTTCCGGTTATCGGTTATTTTTAGCTGCAAACTTTTTATCATATTACCTCCAGTTCTCCGATAAGTGCACCGGCTTTTTTAAGAGCCTGGAAAATAGCAATTATATCCCGGGGTGAAACCTTTAATGAATTTAAAGCTGCTGCTACCTGCTGAACATTTGAAGCTCCTTCAATAGCAATAGTATTATTGGTTTTCTGCGAAACGTAGGGGACCAGGTTATTAAATACTGTTGTCGTTCCATTCGAAAAAGCATTTGGCTGCGAAATTATCGGATATGATTTAATAGTAATATTAAGACTACCGTATGTAATTGAAGACGGTAATATTTTCACATTATTTCCCGCCACAATAGTTCCGCTTCTTTCATCCAGTACAACTTTCGCAATATTATCCTTTTGCACTTCTATGTTTTCAAGTTCAGCCAAGAATGAAATAAGATTATTTTTCTTATCTGAAGGAACTTTAACCTTCACTTCTGCCGCATCATTAGGAATTGCTATGTCACTACCTAATTTGGCATTAATAGCGTTTGCAATATTATTAGATGTTGTTATATCAGGCTCCCTCAAAAAAACGCTGACTTCTGTATTGGAAAATTTATTTATCTGCATAGGAATTTGTAGTATTCCTCCCAAAGGAATTCTACCGGCAAGAGTATGATTCTTTGCTACCCGGTTCCCACTTCGTGTTCTATAATCATAGCCCCCGACAGAAATAGAACCTTGTCCAAAACCGTAAACTTTTCCTGCCATACCTGATAAAGGGGTCATCAATAATGTACCGCCTTGTAAACTGGTAGCATCACCCAATGAAGAAACGGTTAAATCAAATTTTGCACCTGGTTTCAGATAAGAATTTAAAGTCGCAGTAACCATTACGGCTGCAACATTCCGGACACGTAAATTATGCTGTCGTACCGTAATTCCGAATCGTTTTAACATACTTGTTATTGATTGAATTGTAAATGTTGAACGTTGAGTATCCCCTGTGCTGGCGAGTCCCACAACTAATCCGTAGCCTATAATCTGTTCCGGTTTTTCACTATTAAAATAGGCGATATCTTTAATTCTTTGCCCGTATAAAAAGCTTACTCCAAACAACAGGTATAGTACAATTAACTTTTTCATTTTAATACCTAAAAAATCCAATGGAAAAACTTGGTTAACCAGCCGGGAGATAGTGAACTATTAATTGCTCCATCACCATTAAAAATTATTTCTGCATTTGAAATATTATATGACAGCACGGTATTATCAGGTGCAATATCAGATATCCTAACGATGCCCTTTATAAACACGGTCTGTTCTTCTCCATTTATTATAATTTTTCTACTTCCTTTTATTACAAGATTGCCGTTAGCCAAAACCGAATCTACCGTAGCACTGATTTTTGTTCTAACTATTCCTTGAGTTTTTGTAAACCCGGAGCCTTTAAAAACATTATTTGATCCTATAGTTATTCCGCTACCTGGAATACTAATCGGTAATTTTTGTGTAAAACCAAGCTCACTGGTTCTTCCTGTACTCTTTTCTGATTTATTAGATGCTTGTGACGATTCAATAACCAGGATGGTAATTGCATCTCCAATTTTATTAGCTTTTTGGTCTGAGAAAAGCGAAGAGAATCCGTTTTGTCTCATATCTTGTGCAAATAAAACCGACGTAAGCAAGAATATGCTTAATGTAATTATGGTTTTCATATTTACTCGATTAAAATTAAATTTTTAGAGTCAATTATTTTACCCTTAAACAGTTTTTTATCTTTCGTAATAATTGTGATTGTATCTCCCGCAGCACCTTCCTGTCTGGCAAAAGCCTGAAAAGTAACCAGCACATTTCCATTTATATATTTTGCTCTCAACTCATCACCTACATTAACAATTGGTGCCTTTTCTATACTTTCGGCAGTAAGCACATCACCGGGTTGTTTCCGTACTTTGCTTCTATATAAGTCAATTTTATCCAATGAATAAATCAGTGTTCCTTTTATTACCGTAATGTCTTTTCTCTCATATTTAAAATCATCCGGTTCAAGTTTTTCTCTTCTGTTTATTTGCTTTTTGGTTACAATCACATTCCGGAATATTTTTACTCTAACCGTTATAATAGATTTTATAACACGCCCGCTATTCTTAAGTATTTTAACGGGTAAATAAACAAGGTTTCCCTTTAATTTGAACTCATTTGGTTTTAATAATTCTATGCTTTTATATGAATCCGGCAACTGTAAAATTTCGTACTCATAACTTTTAGAAGTTGTATAATTTGCAAGATTTTTATTCATGTAATTTTTCAGTTGGTTCTTAAAAGGAACACTGGTTTGAATAAAAAGAGACAATATTATTAATATTAAAACGCTCATAATTTATCTTTTAAGGTTATTTGCCATCCGCATCATTTCCTGCACTGTTTGTACAGTTTTAGAATTTATTTCGTATGCCCTTTGGGCGGCAATCATTGAAATCATTTCTTCAACAATATCTACATTGGAAGATTCCAGGTAGCCCTGGTTAATATCACCGAAACCATCTTTGCTGGGTGTACCTATTATCGGCACCCCTGAAGAAACTGTTTGAGCATACAAATTATTTCCCAATGCTTTTAAGCCACCGGGATTCATAAATCGCGCAAGTTCAATATTTCCCAACACGTAAGAACTTCCACCTGAGTCTTGAGCTGAAACAGTACCGTCTTTACTAACTGTTATTCCTGCTGTGTTTTCGTCAAGGGTCAATTCAGGATCAACAATATAACCGCTGGAAGTAACTATTCTTCCATCTGCATTTACTTTAAATGATCCGTCGCGCGTGTATGCGAATGTCCCATCTGCTTTTCTTACCTGGAAAAAGCCATCACCCTGAATTGCAAAATCCATTTGGTTACTGGTTGGTGTAATATCACCCTGTGTGAAAATTTTTGCTGTTGAAGTCGGTACAACACCATTACCAACCTGAATTGAATTAGACGGATTATTATTAATTCCAGGTGTTGAAGAACTTACCGGATTTACACTAACCTGCTGATACATTAAATCTTGAAATTCAGCCTTGTTTCTTTTATAGCCGGTAGTATTAATATTTGCAATATTGTTTGAGATTACTTCAATGTTTAACTCCTGTGCATACATTCCGGATGCTGCAGTTCGTAAAGCTCTTGTTCCCATATCCTATCTCCTTTTATTAAACTTTCCCAATTTGATTTGCTTGACCAAGTGACTGATCTAAATAATTAATTATCTTATGTGCCGAATCATATTCTGTATTTAACCTGATCATTTCTTCCATTTCCTTAATGGGATTTATGTTTGATTCTTCCTGGTAGCCCTGCTTTATACTATATGAACCTCGAGATGCAATTTGAAACCCGTCATTACCGGTAGTGAAATTTACCCCTGCTGTTCTCACCGATTGTTCGGGGCTATTCATATTTGCAATAAGTAAAGTATCAATCAGAATATCCCCATATCTGATATCACCATTTGAAGAAATTGTTAATCTTTTGTTTTTATCCAGCAATAAATTATTAACACTAATTGGTCCGTTTTTTCCCAGCACTTTATTGCCCTGCTTAGTTACAATATGTCCGTCAACTGAAATTTTAAATTTTCCATCGCGTGTAAGTTCAGGACCGTTTGCAGTCTGAATTACAAAAAATCCTTTCCCTGAAATTGCAAAATCAAGAGGGTTTGAAGTCTTAGTGAGGTTGCCTTGTTGATAATCTGTAGCTTTTTTAATCTCTACTTTACCATATCGATTAATTATTTCCGAAAACGGAACTACACGCTTAAAGCCCGTAGTATTAAGATTTGCTAAGTTATTTGCTACTATTTCCAGGTTTTTCATCCTTGAGTTCAACCCCCTTGCAGCTGTATAAATACCTTTAATCATTATAATTTCCTTATGATAAATTTTCTTCTAGAATATTTCTAAAAAATTCTCCATTTCATATTTTAATAAATACCCCTTACCAGCTTTTGTTTAATTCGTATGATTTTATTTTAGCAGCAAGCAAAACTTCTCCTTTTGCAATACTCATTTCTTTTGCAACTTTTGAGATGCCCGCCTGAGTGTTACTATACGATAAAGTATTATTGACAAGGCTGTTCCTAATTCCTTTTAATTTTATATCTGTTTTTTTAACTACTCTTTCCTCTCTGAGTAATCTTATGTTATCTTTAAGTCCATCCTTTTTCAAAAATTTTCTATTAATAATTTTCCTTCTAATTATTACAACCAACAGAGAGATTATGGATGCGAAGCCTAAGATTTTCACTTTGTTCGTTATGGCTTCGGAGTAAAAGAATGTATCCTGTATTTTATTAAGTAAAGGTTTGATTGAATTTTGAACAAAATTACTCCCTTTATTACTTAATCCTTTTTTTGTTAAAGAGGGGGTAGTTTCATTTTTTATATCGATAGCAACTATTTGTTTTTTTGTTTCCTTTAATTGTTTCTCTTTTATTGCATTAATTTGACCCTCTACTATCTGTTTTATATTTATGCTATCAGCTTGAGAAAATGTAGTAACTGTCCCGGCGTTTTTGACAACAGGCATATTTTGTTTGGAAGTTTTATGATTATTTTGACCAACGCCAATTGTTACAAACGAGAATAAAAATATGAAGGATAAAAGATATCTCATTTTACATCTTCCTTTTTATAGGAAATGAAATAGTTATTATTGTTCCCTTAGTTTTTTCAGAATCTATTTCCAATTTTCCCTGGTGTTGTCGGATTAGATTCTGAATAATTTTGATGTTTACATCTTTTGTGTTAACAATAGCACTGCTCTCAAGATTTTTATAATAATCTGTAGTAAAAAGTTTTATCAGTACTTTTCCGTCCTGATATTTACTTTGTAGCAATACTCCCCCAACTTTATTACCGTCAGGTTTCAAAAGAAGAAACATGTTCATCAGAGCTTGATTTATGTAATTTGGATGTGAGAGAATAGCAGGAATATTTTGATCAAGGTCTAATATGCATTCATAGTTATCTTTCTTAAGTGTTGAAAGAACCAAATCATAAAATTCGATGATGATATCATTTATTTCACAAGGTTGAAGTTTGAGTTTACCTTCAACAGGTTTTGCAAAATTTATTAGCCGGTTTACAACACGGTTTATTTTTTTTGCCTGCAGGTTTATTGTATTTAGAGCAGAGTTGTAATCGGGGTTGTTTTCTTTTTTAATGAAATCAATATAGCTTGTTATTACCTGCAGAGGTGAAAGAATATCTTCTAAAATTCCGGTAGTCAACTCACCTATAGCTGAAAGTTTGTAATCATTTGTCAACCTTGATTGAAATACCTGAAGTTCGTTATAAACATTTTTTAATTCCTTTTGTTTATCCATGAATTCAATTTTTTTAGAAATAATATCCAGCCCGATTTTAAGTAACGTTATTTCCGGTGATGCTGTAGTGATTGCAGGATTAACCTTAACCAATAGACATCCGTTATTTTGTGTACTGCAAAAGAAAGGTATCAGCAAATAAAAAGTCTTACTCCTTTCACTGTTCTTCAAAAAATCGTCGGGAAGAATTTTGCTGTTTTTATTCTCAATTAATTGTTTAATCACACCGGAGGAAAGCAAAGAATTAATAAATGTTTTTGTTTTTAAAGTCTCATTGTTCAAAACAGATTCAATTACGGTATATTTTTCGTCAATGAAAAACAGGTTTACTTCTTCAAACTTTAATGAATTTTTTACGTAATCCATAAAATTTTGTTCTAATGTTACAAGGTTAGTCGAACGGTTAATTTTATATTGTAATTCAAAGAGTTCTGATAATCTATCATTATTATAATCCGTTTCGTGTTTTCTGATTTCATTAAATCGATGATTAAACGGTTTTAGTCTATTGGATGTATCATCCCTGGTAAGAATTGGAAGAGTCTCGTGAAAAGGTTCATAATACAATTCTATTTCCTTTATTACTCTCAATTAAAATACCTTATAGATTCTAATTGATTTTTGTACAAATCTTCATAGTTACTTATAAAGTCATCTACTTCTTCCAGGTTTTTTATTTTCAGTACTCCCAATTCTTCAACGTTAAGTTGTATATTATTATCCCAACTCACATTTCCGATATTTAATTTTTGAGTCATATAATCCGCAAAATGAATAATTGAAGTCAGGGTTTTATTACTAACTGAATTTTCAGGGTTATGATGGTTTAAAATTGCATCGCAAAGCGGATCTGGGAAATCCCACCTTTCTATAAGGTAATGTCCAACCTGTTGATGTGTCATTCCAAGCACATTCAATTCAGCTTCCTGGTAAGTAATATCCAATTCATTTGCCTGTTTATATATTTCAATAAATTTAGAGTGGAAAAATTTATGTATTACAGAAATGCCGACATCGTGCAAAAATCCTGCAATAAAAGCTTCTCCTTTATTTGGAAAACCAAAATCATCCGCAAGTCTCTTTGAAGCCATGCCGGTTAAAAATGAATGTGTCCAGAATTCTTTTTCATTAAGATATTTATCCGTTTTATTTTTAAACGACTCAATAACAGACAAAACCGATACGATATTTTTTATTTCATTATGCCCCAGTACTAATATTGCATAATCGATTGTAGTAACTTTTCTGTACAAACCAAGCAAAGGTGAATTTGCAATCATTAGTATTTTTACAACAAGCCCCTGATCTTTTGAAATTGATTTGGCAAGCTCATTATTATTAACACTTGAATCGTTTAATAACTCAAGAGTTTCCTTCAATATCCTTGGAACAGCCGGAAGGTTAGTAATGTTATTTAGAACAAACTCTGTCTTTTCTTTTCTTTTTTGTAATTCTGAAGCTAATGTTATCATAATTATATCTTTTAAATTGCTATTGATTCTAAGTTGTCACTGAATAATTCGGTATGGCTATCAATAAATTTGTTTAACCTTTCCTCATCTCCAAATCTTAAAATTTGGATTACTTTATCATCTAATTGAATATTATCATCCCAATAAAAATGCCCTGTACCAAAATTCTGAGTCATATAATCTGCAAGATGAATTACTGATGAAAGGACTTTGTTATTTTCTGATTTTGATGGTTTATGATGATGTGCAATTGAGTCGCCAAGCGATTCCGGGAAATTCCATTTGCTAACCATAAATTGACCTATTTCCTGATGTGTTACACCAAGGATTTGTTCTTCAGCATTTAGATAAAGCATTTGTTGCGTATCAACCATTTCACAGATAAGATTAAATTCTTTGTTAAAATATTTTTGAATTATAATTATTCCTATATCGTGTAATAAGCCTGCAACAAAAGCTTCACCGGGATTTTGAAAACCGAGTTCATCGGCAATTCTTTTTGTGGCACTTGCCGTAAATAAAGAATGGTTCATATATGCCATATTATCCCAATTACTGTGGTGGTTATTTCTAAATGATTCAATCAAAGAAAGCGCCATCACAATATTTTTTATATAATCAAAACCAAGAATAACAATAGCAAAATCTATTGTAGAAACTCTTCTCGGTAAACCATATAGCGGTGAATTAGCTACTGTTAATATTTTGGCAACAAGTCCCTGATCTTTACTAATTACTTTTCCTAAATCAGCGGCACTTGTTCTTGAATTATTTAATAATCTTGATACTTCAAAAATTATAGAGGGTATAGAAGGTAAATTCCTTATAGAGGATAATAACCTTAATGTTCTTTGCTTTATGGGGTTATCAGTTGACATTTGATTATGCATTTAAATATTGAAGTTTGGTTTTTAACATTTTTACTATCCTAGTATGGACCTGTGAAACACGGGAGACCGATATATTTAATAATTTTCCAATTTCTTTATATGTTAAGTTTTCATAATAATATAAACTAATTATCATTCTGTCCCTTTCTTCCATGCCTTTAATGGCTTCAACTAAAATTTCTTTTGCTTCATTTTTTTCTGTTATTTCATCTGGTAATTCTGAGTCTTCCGGAAGGATTTCGTAAAGCATATAACCGTCTTCACCATCTACGGGGCTGGTTAAAGAAATATTAGTATAATAAGAAGGTTTTTGATCTTCACTGGTCTTCTTTTTTTTAACTTGAATTTTTCTCAGCTTATCGATTATTTTTCCCCTAATTCTTTGTATAGCATAAGTCTCGAATTTTGTACCATAGTCGGGATCAAAACGATCTATTGCTTCACTTAATCCTTCAATTCCAAACTGGAAATAATCTCTTTCGTCGAGAATATCGGGCATTGCAAATTTTGAATAATGAATGACATAGTGGACCAACTTTACATAATTTAGAACAATTTGTTTCTTTAGGTCTGCACTAGGTGAGGATTTAAATTCAGCCCATAAAGTTGCGTTATTCATCTTTTTTATTTCCTGTTAATTTTTTCTGAATATTCAATATTCTTATTAAATGATTCTTTATTAATCGCACGGACAAAAACCAATACAACTATGCTTAATAAGACTGTTGTAAAAACAAAAACGAAAAATGATTTTAATATTACTACTTCGAAAGGAAGCCCTAAGCGGCTAAAAAAAATGAGTGATAGTGAAAAAACCAATAAGCCAAATTGAAGTACTATTTTGTTCATGTCCGTCTTTATTTTTTACACTAAAAAGACAAATACCATACCAAAAGAATTGATTATTTAATTTGTAAAGAAGTGTTATATAACGTAGTTTAAGGTGAATTTAGTGATGTTGAATTATTGCCGTATGGTGAATATTAGCCATATGAGTGATTTCATTAATACTGTCTCCAATTCCCTTTATTTGCTTGCTAACTTCTGATTCCGGATGTTTTTTTATAACTAATTCCTGATCAATAATTGACTTACTAACTACCATATCAAACTGAACATTACCAAGATAAGTTAGGGAGTTTTTTAAGAAATGATCTGCAGCAATGGAAAGATTATTAAAGGTTGAACGCCCGTCATCTTCCCCGATACTCTTGTTAACAATTACAAACTTTTCCCCTTTAAAGTTGGCAGCATTTAATAACTTAAGCATAACATAGGAATCCATTACTGCTGTTGGCTCAGGAGATGTTACAATTACAACCGACCCGGCTTTTAATAAAATATTTACTATACTTTTACCCGCACCTGAACCGGTATCAAAAAAAATAAAATCGTATGCATTTTGCAAGGAAATAATCTGACTGTGTAATTTGAAAATTAAACCATCGTGAGCATCAGGGTAGTTCAGTTTACCGGAATCTCCAAAAACAAAATGTAAATTAGGATTAACTTCAGTAATTACATCTTTCAATAATTTTTTTTCCGTATAAAAATCATAAATGGTTTTTGTTGCAACAATGTTAAGCATTATGTTTGCGTTAGACAGGTTCGAGTCCAAGTCGACAAATAAAACTTTTTTACCTTGTTCTGCCAAAGAATAAGCTACATTTAATGAGAGAAAAGTTTTACCGGTACCTCCCTTGCCGGAAGTAAATGCAAAGATTTTATTTAACCCGGGTTCATTTTGATTTTCCCGTAATCTTTTTAATTCTAATATCCTTTCTGTTTGTCCAATCATCAGATTAATTTTCCAGTATAAACCATGTTTGCAATATATTCGGGATCGGCAGAAATAATATCATCCGGTATTACCTGCCCGTTCGTTAAAAATGATAAAGGAATATCAAAATTATTTACGATATTCAATATATTACCGTAGCTAACGGCTTCATCTATTTTTGTAAATATAACGGAGTTATAATTAAGTATTTTAAATTTTTCAGAAACATCTAAAAGATTTTTGGTTGTGCTCGTTGAACTTAATACAAGGTAAGTTTCATCAACTTTTGCGGCAGACAAAAATTTATTAGCCTGTAAAAGATGTTCTTTGTTATTTTGACTTCTTCCCGCAGTATCAATAAATATAATATCTTTATCTTTAAGTGAATTTAATAAACCAGGTATATCTTTAGGCTCATAAGCGACAAGCATATCAACGTTACTTATTTCTGAAAAAATCCTAAGTTGGTCTAAAGCACCGAGACGATATGTATCTATAGAAATTAAACCTACATTTAAGTTGTGTAAAATTTTTGATATTACAGCCAGTTTGGCTATACAGGTTGTTTTTCCTACACCGGTGGGTCCTACCATAGCCACTACTTTGGGCTTGTTTCTTTTGTTTACTTCAAAATGATATGTAGGAATCATCGACGCAATGCTTGATAATACATAACTATCAATATTAGATGAATGTAAATAAGATCTGAACTTTTTCAGTTGGTTAATTATTGAAGAGATAATTGGTTTTTGAACTTCCCTGTTAATAAGAGTATCAATAATTTCCTTTAGTTCGGTTTCAATATTGTTTTTTATTTTTTTTGTGGGTTCTGCCTTTGTGGGAGTTGAAGTACCCCTTAATAGTGTTTTATTACCAGGGGCTGGATTTATAAAAATCTTATTACGTAGCTTACTTATCTCATTTGAATAATTCTTTTCTGCTGTATTGCTTCTTTTTTCTTTTATTTGTGTAGCTAATACAGGCTCATTAAATTCATCTTCAATGCCGGCAGTAATTTCAAAATTTCTTTGTGGTCTGTTTAAAGTATCATTGTAGATCACTCTTGTACCTAATATTACAGCTTCGTCACCTAATTCCATTTTCATATTTGATGAAGCTTCTTTTAATGTAGGGGCTATAAATTTTTTAATCTGCATCTGCTACCTCTAATTTTTCTATAAATTCAATTTCTATTTTCGATGGAAGTTCCGAATATGAAAGTACTGCAACATCGGGGAAACTGGCATTAATTAATCGGTAGAAATATGGTCTTATTGTTGCCGATGTTATTACTACAGGTATGTATCCTAATACTTTAAAATGTTCTACATAATCCTGGAGCATTTCATTTAATCCCTTTAAGGAGTCAGGGCTAAGCCCGAGTGTTTGCGCAGCTTCTTTCTGACTCTGTAATGCTTTGGTTATCATCTCTTCAATATCTTCACCAAGTGCAACCGCATGAATTATTCCATTACTATCTTTATATATATTTGCAATAGTGTCACCCATTGAATGCCTTACATATTCAGTAAGCACATCAATGTTTTTTGTAACTTTTGAGTAATCGATTAGAGCTTCTAAAATTTGCACAAGATCTTTAACCGGTATTAATTCCCTTAACAGATTTTGAAGTACTTTTTGAATTGTTCCCAATGTTAGGGTTTCCGTATTTATATCTTCTATAACGGCTGGATACTCTTTCTTTAAATTTTCCATCAATTGTTTTACTGCCTGCCGGGTCAAAATTTTATCAAAGTTTTTCTTAAGTGTTTCCTGTAAGTGAGTTGAAAAAACAGAGATACTATCAACAACCGTATATTCAAGAAGTTCTGCTTTATCTTTTTCTTCTTTATCTATCCAGTAGCAGCTTAAATTAAAAGCAGGATCTTTTGTTTGTATGCCATTTAAAGCCTCTTTAATGTTTCCCGGATTCATAGCAAGGAACCTATCAGTATAAATTTCATAATTTGCTACTATGTTTCCTTTTATTTTGATGATGTATTCATTTGGTTCCAGTTGAAGGTTATCCCGAACTCTTACAGGAGGAATCAGTACACCATATTCTAATGCAATAAATTTTCTTGTTGCTGATATTTTTTGAAATAAATTACCACCCTGTTTTTCATCAACAAGACTGATCAATCCATAACCTATTTCTATTTCAACCGGATCCACCTGTAAATATTGTTCAACTTTTTCTTCTACCGGAGCTTCTTCAATTTCTTGTGTTTCTATTTTTATATTTTCTTTTTTTCTTGTCTTGCCTGTAATATAAGCCGCTGTACCAATTAAGATACTAAGAAAAAGGAAAGGAATTACCGGCATTCCCGGGATAAATACAAACAGACCAATAGCCCCGGAAACCGTTGCAAGTACACGCGGATTTGAAAGTAGCTGAGCTTTCAATTGGGTATCGAGTGCAGTTCCGGCAGCACTTCTTGTTACTACCAAGCCTGCTGCTGTTGCAATTAATAGTGCCGGTATTTGTGAAACCAGTCCGTCACCTATTGTAAGAATTGTATAGTTATGTATAGCATCAGCAAAAGATAATCCTTTGCCTGCCACACCTATAATAAATCCGCCGAGAATATTTATCCCGTTTATAAGCAGTCCGGCTATAGCATCTCCTTTAACAAATTTGCTTGCACCGTCCATTGCTCCATAAAATTCTGCTTCCCTGCTTATGTCACTTCTTCTTGTTCTTGCCTCCGATTCATTTATCAATCCTGTATTTAAATCAGCATCAATAGCCATCTGTTTACCCGGCATAGCATCTAATGTAAACCTGGCGGCAACTTCAGAAATTCTTCCTGATCCCTTTACAATAACAATGAACTGAATGACAACAAGAATGATGAAAATTATAAATCCGACTACATAGTTTCCTCCTACTACAAACGCTCCAAAAGTATCAATTACTTTTCCTGCGTAACCGTTTAACAAAATTAATCTTGTAGAACTTATATTTAGTGAAAGACGGAAGAGTGTTAAAACCAACAATAAACCCGGAAACACTGAAATATCAAGAGGTGATTGTATGTATAGTGAAACAATTAAAATAAGAACCGAGAGAGTAATATTAAGAGCAAGAAAGAAATCCAGCAATCCTGGTGGAAGTGGTATTATCATTAACCCGAGGATAAATATCAGGCTAAATGCTAATAATATATCGGTATTTTTTTCTAGGAATTTCAAATTATGCTATTTCTTTTATAAACATTATTTTTTAACTGATAAATGTATGCAAGGACTTTAGCTACGGCTTTAAATAATGAAGCAGGTACTTCATCTCCAATATTACAAACTTTATAAAGTGCCCTTGCTAATTCACGATCTTCATGCAATGGAATATTATTTTCATTTGCAATTGTTTTAATTCTTTGAGCTAACTCATCTACTCCTTTTGCCAAAACTTTTGGTGCAGTATCTTGACCTACATCATATTTTAAAGCTATGGCATAATGTGTCGGGTTGGTTATTATAACATCTGCGTTCGGTACACTTTGCATCATCCTGTTTTTTGCAGCCTGATATTGCATCTTTTTTATTCTGGACTTAATTGCAGGGTCACCTTCTGCTTGCTTGTTTTCTTCTTTAACCTCCTTCTTAGTCATCATCATATCTTTTTTGAATTTACGTTTCTGAAATACGAAATCGGCTACAGCTATGAGGACATAAATAATAGAAATTTTCCACAAAAGTCCAAAAGCCCCTTCTATCATATCCCTAACTATTTCGGGAATAGAAAGTTCAATCAATAATCCGGAATTTATAATAAACTTTGAGACAACTACATAAGTAAACCAGCTAATAACTATTAGTTTAACAATTGATTTTATTAATTCGACTAATGATTTAGAAGAGAAGATTGTGTTCTTTATCCCTTTTAAAGGGTTTAATTTACTAAGCTTGGGTTCCAGGGCTTTAGGGCTTATTTTAAAACCAATCTGAGCTACATTTGCAACAAAGCTGATCACAAAAACCGCACCCAAAACAGGTGCTAAAGTTGCAATAAAAAAGTAAAGTGTTTCTTTTGAAAAATTTCGAAACACTTCTCTACTAAAATTAACATTATCAAGCGTACTAAAAATCTTAGTCGAAAATTCAGAGAACTGATTACTTATAAATTTTTGAGTCAGATAAGTCATAAGTATACCGGTTGAAAAAACACCAAAAGAAGATATCTCGGTGCTTTTTGCAACTTGACCTTTATCTCTGGCTTCCTTTAATTTTTTTCCGGATGCCTGCTCGGTTTTTTCCTGACCTTCTACTTCTGCCATTATTGGCCCATCGCTTTAATTAATAAAGTAAGTTTATTTTCATAATCCTCTAATAAAAATTTCATTACGTAAACGTAAACCGGCATTAATCCAGCTAAAAGGACAAAACCTATTCCGATAATTAATGGTTGTGATACAAAAAATATCTGCATTTGCGGAATTACTTTAGTCATTATTCCTTCGGCTAAATAAACCAAGAAATACGAAACAATTATAGGTGACGCGATTTTAAATGCGATAACGAAAACAGTACCTGTATATTTTACAAGTAATAAGAAAGCCGGCTCGCTAATTGAAAATTTTCCAATATGAACAACTGAAAAAGAATATATAAGCGCACTGATTATATAATAATGACCGTTGATAAGTATAAATATCAAAACGATTCCGAAAAAAAGAATCTGTCCTATATCATTATTACTTGTAGCATCAAACGGATTTAATGATGAAGCCATTGATAATTGCATATCATATCCAATCAGGTTTCCGGCATAAGAGATTCCGTGAAATACTATGTTCAACATAAAACCGATTATTAAACCTGTAATAATTTCTTTTATACCGTTAGTCATCAACCAGATTATATTTGTTTCAACAACAATATTAGATTTATCAATTGTCAAAAATATTATGTATGCTACAATCATCGATAGAAAAATTTTTATCAATATCGGTACTACCAGTTGCCCGTAAATAGGGGCAGAAATAAACGTGGAAATTATCCTTAAAAAAATAAGGATCACTATTACGAATTCACCAACAGGTAAGCTTATCATTTTAATATTGAGTTAAACATTGTTAGCATTTTTATAGTAAATGTGATTATTTTATCCATCATCCAAGGAAGCAAAAATATAATTGCAACCATTGAAGCCAATATTTTAGGAACAAAGGTTAGTGTAATTTCCTGAATTGATGTTGCAGCTTGAAATATTGATATGGCGATGCCAATGATTAATCCAACGCTTAAAATAGGCAGCAGTACCACAAAAGTTGTATAAAAGGATTCTTTTAAAATTTCTATTACTATATCTTCCGTCATTATGAAAAGCCCCTTACTACTGATCCTATAATTAAATTCCATCCATCTACCAGAATGAACAATAATATTTTAAATGGTAATGAAATTAATGTTGGAGGAAGCATCAACATACCCATAGACAGTAATATACTTGCAATGATCATATCTATCATTATAAACGGTATAAAGAGGAAAAAGCCTATTATAAAACCAGCCCTTAATTCACTTAGAACAAAAGCAGGAATTACAACATAAGTGGGAATATCTTTACTTTCATTAGGTCTACTAAGATTAGCCATTCCTATAAATAATTTAAGATCTTCGTTTCTTACATTTCGGAACATAAATTCTCTGATCGGCACAATTCCTTTATCGTAAGCTTGTTCGGCAGTAATCTTTTTATTCATTAAAGGTTTTAATGCCTGCTCATTTACAGTATTCCAGGTAGGCGCCATAACAAAAAATGTAATGAATAAAGTTATTCCGGCTATTAATTGGTTTGGAGGCATTTGCTGGGTGCCGAGAGCTGAGCGGAGAAAATGAAATACTATAATTATTCTTAGATAAGATGTTGTCATTATCAGCAATGCAGGGGCAAGTGATAATACTGTTATAAGCAAAAGTATTTGTAATGTTGTTGATACGTCCCCTGGATTATTTGAAGGACCAATCGAGATTCCGATTTTAGGTAAGGACAGCGGAGCCGATGTCTGAGCAAGTAAAAGTGTCGGACTAAATAAGATTAAAATTAGGATCAATAATATTACAGCCTTCTTCATTTAAATCTATTTCCCAGGTTCTTCTTTAGTATATCAAAGAAATTATTCTTTTCTTCATTTTCATCTGTTTTAACATTTGGTTTTAATTCGTCATTCATTTCTTTGAGCAGAGTTACTGAATTCTCACTTACACCCAACACCAACAGTTTATCTTCAATTTTTACAATAGATATATATTTTTTTGGCATTATCATTTGAGAACTAATGACTTTTATAGCAATAGAACCGCTTTTACTTTTTTTAAGATTTGTGCCATATTTTTTTATAAAAAACAATACACCGTACAATAAGGCAACTATTACTATAAACGGAATAATTGCCGATACTATGTCCATAATCTGCATTATTACAATCCTTTCAGCCTGCTATTTACTTCATTTAGATTTGTAATTCTGATTCCGAAATGCTTATCTATTACAACTACCTCACCTTCTGCAATTTTTTTATTGTTTACATAGATGTCTACCGGTTCGCTCGCTAACTTATCTACTTCAATCACGTACCCGCGTTCAAGTTCAAGAACCTCTTTAATTTGCATTTGTGTTCTACCCAACTCTATATAAACATTTAGTTGCAGGTCTTTAAGAAATTCCAGTTTCTCAGTAGCGCCTACCCCTTTTAATTTAGACTCATCAAATTCTTCAAATTCAGCTACGGAAGTTGTAACTATTGATTCCTGTGATTCATCTTTTCCATTGTCTTTTATTTCCGTTTCAGTACTTACTCCGTTATCAGGAGTCACGTTTTCCTGAGGTTCTTTTTCTTCCATTTAAATACCTATTCTGTATTATTGTTTTTTTCAATTTTTCTAGTAACCTTTATTGCTTTATGACCGTTTACAATTCCTGTCCTTCCATAAAAAAGTGTTTTATTTCCTACTTTTACTTTTTGTTCATCACTTATTAAAGTCTCCAATTTAAAAACGTCGTCTTTTTGTAATTCCATAATATCCTGCACTGAAAGTTTCGACACACCAAATTCTACAGTAATCGGCAAGTTGGTTTTATAAAGATGATTTGTTAAAATCTCATTAGATGTTGTACCGGCGTACCTTGTTGGTCTTAAGGCAGTCATCTTTTGTAAAGAAAGTTTTGATAAGATTACATCAAATGCAAAAGTGGCAAAACAAAGATTCATCATATATGATTTTTCGCCAATCATTATTTCAAAAGAAATTAAAAGCACGGATTCATTCTGTGAAGTGATCTGTGCAAAATCTATATCCGATTCAAATTTCTCTACTTTAAAATCAAAGTTGTCCACCATCTGCCAGGCTTTTTTCAAATCCTGCATTATTCTCTCTGCGATTACACCAATTACTTTCTGTTCAATAACTGTAATTACATTATTTTGTTTTGACCCTTCTCCATTTCCACCTAAGAGCCTGTCGACCAAAGCAAATGAAAAATCTATATTCAATTCCAGTATGCCTTTAATATCAGTATTTCTGATTTCAAACGTATATAAGCAGGCAGGATTCGATACAGATAAGATATATTCAGAATAATATATCTGATCAATTGAAGTAACAGTAATATTAACAATGCTCTGAAGTTTGGAGACTAAAAAACCGGCAAAACCCTCTGCAAATGTTTCATTAATGTTTCTTATTGTTCTGAGTTGATTTTTGGATATTCTGTTTGGTAGACGAAAATCAAAAAGAATCGCTTCTTTTTCTGCAGGCTGAGACGGACTTTGTTCTTCTCCGCTTTTAACTTTATTTAGAAGTTGATCGATTTCCTGTTGTGATAAAACTTCAGCCATAGTGTTTTATTGAATTATATATTTACTGAAATAAATCCGGTTTATTTTTATATCCGGAATAAGTTTTGCCAACCTGCCGGAAATTTCATTTTTTAAAGTATCCCGGTAAGTCGTGTTATTTAATTCTGCAATATTTTTACTGGACAATGTTGATATAATTGCATCTTTTACCAACGCTTCTCTTTTTTTAAGTTTTTCAATCATCTCTTCCTGCTGTACATCAAAGCCGACATTGGTTAATAATAATCTTTTACCATCTGTATTTGCAGGATTTACAATTACGTCTGCAATCGAATAGATAAATCTTCCCAATTCAACCCGTGGTTCCTTTTGCGTTGTATCTACCTGTTTAACTTCCGTTATGTTATCTTTTGAATTATTCTGGGTTTGAAATTTTTTAACCAGGATATTTGCTGTGATAAAGTAGACGATTATTAATTGTATAATAAAAGCCGGAAGTCCAAACAGTAATATCTTCACATTAAAGGAAGACTTTTTGCTGTCTAATTTTATTTCTTCCGGTTTATTCTGTTCTAATTTATCTTCTTCTGGTAATGGCATAATACTTTGTTTTTTTTCAATTCTTGAATCAATTGATATGCCAATAAATAACAACAATATTTTGGGAATATAGAAGTATTTGAGTAATAAGGGTTGGTTACTATTCTACACATGGTCGATTTTAAAGAAAAAGGAGTACCGCTTAAAAGTACTCCTTTTATGTGGAAGGAGTTGTGGGTTATCTTACCAAACTTGTAATTTCCTGTAAAAGCTTATCAGCAGTTGTAACAACCCTAGCATTTGCCTGAAATCCTCTTTGAGAAACAATCATTTTTGTAAATTCCTCAGATAGATCAACATTCGATTGTTCCAGTGCGCCTGACTGTATGGTGGTATTTGAAATTTCACCCGGAGCTTCAATTCTAGGAGCACCGGAATTTGCAGCAACATTGTACATATTATCTCCAACGCTTACCAAACCATTCAAGTTTTTAAATGTTGAAACCATGATTTGTGCAAGTTCCCTGGATTGCCCATTTGAAAAAATTCCTTCTATCTTGCCAAACTGATCAATATTAATATTTGAAAGTGAGGCGGAAGCCGAACCATTTTGAGTTAGAGCAGCTATTTGTGAACTTAACGAGGTTTGAGTTATACCTGAAGTTCCTTTTCCAAAATCTAATTTTATTGTCTGCGTATCAGCACCACCTGTAGGTTTGAAAGATAGGATTGCAGGATTTGGAGACATTGACTGAATTGTACCATTTGAATTAAATATTATTGTTCCGGTATTATTTGATACGGTTCCCTCTGTTGATGGTACAGAAGCATTGTACCTCCAGGTACCTTGAGCTGTTTTTGTAAATTTTAATGTTAAAGTATGCGAGTTTCCTAAGGAATCAAAAATAGTTACCGAACCATTTTTTATTGTCGGTACTCTATTTCCATCAACAATAAAACTTAATGTATCATCAGTTCCGGTTCTTACAGCTGTTGCATCTATATTAATCTTACCTGTATCAATAATTACATTAGATACGGTAGTTGATAATGCAGGTATATCATAAGTTGCAGGACCATTAGACGTATCTATAGTAACGCCTTTACCAAGTGATGCCCAGCTTTGTAAAACTGTAGTACCGCTTGATATCTGATAATCTATGTCAAAAGTATTGGCAGCAGTTTCAGTGTATCTTACAGAAAGAGTGAACGAACTTCCATTTTTATCATAAATAGTTGTATCCTTTGAAGTAACACTCGGATAGGTGCTTCCGGCAATTATAGTACCACTCTGAACAATATTTTCTGATTGAGTAATATTTGAACTACTTTGCAGGTTACCACCCCAACTTGTTTCTGTTGTTTTGATAGCTGGAATCCTTAGGTTTTTGTCCACTCGTATATCTTCTATTGTATTTCCTGAAGGAATTAGACCATCCACTGCTACCTTGCCCTGTACTACAGCACCGTTTTGTGGATTTACTAATTTACCGTCTGCATCAAAAATAAATGCCCCGGCACGTGAATATAATTGTTGACCATTACTTTTAAGAATGAACATTCCCGATCCCTGCAAAGCAAGATCAGTTGTTATACCTGTCCTTTCAAAAGTACCCTGATTCCAGTTCCTGTCTATAGAATTGATTTTCATTCCGAGACCTATCTGGAAAGAATTTGTACCGCCGGTGGAACTTGAAGGGTTTGTACCGGCTTTAATAAATTGATTAAATGTATCGCTAAAAGTAATTCTAGATCCTTTAAAACCAATTGTGTTTATATTGGCTATATTGTTACCAATAACATCCATCATTGCTTGTAAATTCTGTAAGCCGGATACGCCTGAGAATAGTGAGTTAAGTAGTGCCATTTTAACCTCCTGGGTTTATTCTTATATTGAATCGGCTTCAGTCAGTCAGCCAATTCCAAAGCGCCCTGTAAAGGTCCCGCTTTGATTATTTATTGATTTTTATTTATGCAAAAACTACACTGTCAATATTTGTAAAAATATTTTCATTACTTTCTCCAACCGGTAAAGCTGTAACCACTGTACGATTTGGAATGTTTACTATGAATGCAGTACTATTCATCATTACTAAAGAATCTTTAGACCCTTTCAGTTCCGCTTTTTGTACAGCTTCCTGAATCTTATTAACTTCATTATCGCTCAACTGAATTTGCCGGGTTTCAAGTCTCTTTAAAGCATGATTTGAAAATTTTACTTTATCAAGTTCTTCCTGAAATATATTACTGAAATTATCTGCATTGTCTCTAATATTGGCAGAATTAAAATTTTCATTTTGAGTAATTGGTATAAAAGGTACACTAATACCATTTAGTTCGGTCATCAATTACCTCCTTTGCTACCTGCGTTAATTATTTCCAGAATATCGGAGAAGTTATACTCTGAATTATCTACAACCAATACAGTTCCCGAATCAGTAAATCTTACTCCGGATACTAATCCATATTTATAAGATGTTGTTATTAAATTATTACCCGACATATCCTTTGCCTTTACTTCAAATTTATATTTTCCTTCAGGAACTTTATTACCATTATTATCGGAAAAATCCCAGGAAAGTTTATGGTCACCGCTGGAAGTAGGTAAATCATCAAGAGTTTTTACAAGAGTTCCGTTTTCATCATAAATATTAACTTTTACAGAAGAAGCACTGGCAGTTAATTTGTAGCCAAGTTGTACTGAATCTTGCCCGGTGTTGCTTAAACCCGCGCCTCCTATTTTAACAGCCTTTCCAATTAATGTTGAAGATAATGTATTATTAATTGATTGGGTTAGTAAATAATTTGCATTTATGCTGCTGGTCATAGAGTTATTAAGGTTTTGTAATTGCTCTAAAGAACTAAATTGTGCGAGCTGCGCTGCAAATTGAGTCCCGTCCACCGGGTTCATTGGATCCTGATTTTTCATTTGCTGGATAAGTAATTTCATAAAATCATCTTTACCTAACGAACTACTGTTTTTCATTTTGTTGCCGGGTTGCCCTGGCCCAATAGTATTTACTCCGTTAACCATTTTATAAGCTCTCCTATATTAAAAAGTCGTAAGTATTATACCCCATACTTTTCGTATTGATTGTATTGACATCTTCAGATATTTTTTGCTGGAAGCGGGAAGTTGATGATTTCTTTTTCTCGCTATCGGATTTATTTTCTTTGTTTTCATAATTATTTATCGACACGTTGAGACTGCTAAGATGTAGCCCCGATAAATTAAGCGTTTGAACAAGAGTATTAATATTATTCTGTACCATTTGTTTTACAGATTCATTATTAACCTGGATATTTACGTTTACAAATTTATCAACCACGTCCAGTAGAATTTTAACTTGACCAAGAGTATCGGGCTTTAATTTTAACACAACACTTTTTGATTCTCCTTTCTCAAAGAGGCGGGATATTTCATTTAACAAGTTAGAAGCTTTGACTGTTACATTATTTTCACCAAACATTTTAAAAATATTTTGAGTTGTTTCATTTTTTATAGCTCCAATGTTTGAGGTATTTGTTTGGTTCCCTACTGATCTTAAATCGAATATTTCTTTTTTATCGGAAGAAGATTTTTGTTCAGTATCTTTATCCGGGGTCTCTGTAATATCAGCTACTACCTGTTTGTTTTGGATATTTGATATAGCTTTATTTGAATTCATATCAGTATTGCCAATTCTCTTTTTTGATTCCGAAGACTTCTGGGTGAAATTGTCAATAGTTTCAACCAAACTACCCGGAATATTATCATCTGTATTTATTAACCCGTTAACCTTTGAAGTATTTTGATTGATAATATTTTGACTCGTTTGATTACTGTTTGGCAAACCGTTATTATTTTTAACAATTACGTTTTTATCTTTTGATAACATTTTCCCAATTTGCTGAGTTTCTGTTTTAAGAATAGGCTTGTTTTTAGGGGTTAATACTTTAATTTCAATTTTTTCATTAACACCCATATTTTGGAGCATTTTCTTTAAAGTATTTATGCTTTGGGAATATCCATTAGCTGTATCATGAGTGATTTTTAATGTGAACTTTTTAGCGGATTCTACATTTAATTGTTCGGTTTTTAATTCAGGATTTATTTCCCCCAATTTAGCAGTAGTTAGATTTTCTATATTATTTTTTTTCAGTGTTTTCTCATTTGCTCCAGGTACTACATCTTTTAAGCTATTACTTTCTGCGGGATTTTTTACTTCTTTGCTGTTAAGTTTATCAGAATTTTGTGAGAGTTCTGTGCCTATCAAAACATCATTGGCGGTAGTTGGATTTTCTATATTACTTTTTCTTAGTGTTTTCTTATTCGCTCCGGTTATCACATCTTTCAAGGTATTATTTTCTGTAGAGTTTTTTACTTCTTGACCTTTGAGCTTATCAGAACTTTGTGAGATTTCCGTATCTAACAAAGCACCAGGTGTTTGCACTTTATTATTAGTCATCTCCCCTAACTCAGAAGTAATTTCAATCTTCAAGTTTTCGCCACCAAGAGTAATATTTAATATTAAAGGTTCATTTGAATTAAGATGGCTTAATATTGTATTCTTGGCATTTGGATCCAACGGATAAATATTTTGACCGGAAACAGTTTTAACTGTTGCAGGGTCAAATGTATTTTTTTGAATAATCTTACCTGTGGGCAAACTATTCTGTTGCGTTAAAAGTCCAAATAATAGAGATGCTATTTTTTTAAGTTCTTTATCTAAAGAATCCTTACCTAAAGTCACTAATTTTTTTGAAAGTTTATTTTGACCACTTTCAGAATTAAATACTTTAATCAGTAATTGTTGCTTGTCGTTAAAATTTAGAGCAGCACTACTTAACAAGTTAAAATTTAAAGCCGGTGTTCCATTATTCCCCAAAGTGTTTATAAGATTATCACCAACCTTAATCTGATTATTTTCTTTTTCATTTTCAGTTGTGGATATGGCGGTTAAATTATTTAATGCTTCTGCATTTTTAAGATCAATCCCGTTTCCCGGTATGCCTCTAAATATTTTGTTTAAAGAAGCTGCTAAATCTATTTTAGAAGGAATAAGGTTTAATGAACCTGATACGTTTATGTTTTCCCCAGTTATGACTTTGCCACTTTCATTAACCGGCTCTTCAATTGTGTTGATAAACCCTGATTGATCAAGAGTTTTAGATTCGTTGCCTTTAACCGGGCTTTTATTTACTAAAGAAAATATTTGATTACTTTTTGCCTGCTCCGGTAAAGTTTCACTTGAAACAATTACCTTTTTATTTGTAGAAGAATCGTTTAGAAGCCTTATTATATCGGAAAACAAATAAGAGGGATTACTGAGCTTAGTAAGTTTAGAATTTTCAATTGCGCTATTTGGAATATTGTTTTGTATAAAGAGTGGGTTAAACATCATTCTATTTTGCTCTCATAATTCTGTTAGCAATTTTTGGATTAAATTCCGCTAAAATTCCAGCAGCTTTTTTCTGTTTCATTGTATAAATAATATCTCTAGCTATATTATCGGAATAACCCTGAATTATTTTAGCCGCTTTAGAGGGATCCATAGTTTCATAAAGTTTTGCGATTTTTTTTGTCCAGGATACGTACATACTATCCGGTTGTTTGTTAAGAATTTTCTCCAGCTTTTTTGTTGTTGCATTTTGCTTGGCTAATTGTAAATTAGTTTTATTTAATCTATTTTTTAGGTTTTTCAGGCTGTCAAGTAATGACGAATCAATCACTACTTTATTAATGACGGTATCCGTTTTTGTTTTAGTAACGTATGTTTTTAGTGAATCAAGTACAAAGCCTTTTAATTGTTGTTTTAAAAAAACTTTTAATTCGCTCAATTGTATGCTGGTTGTATCTATTGCTGCTTCCTTATGGTCTACCGTTTTTGTTTTTGCAAAGTTAAAATGGAAAATATCCTGGTATTCGGAATTGAAATAAATAATTCCAATTGTAACAATTACAAAAACAACTATGAATGAACTAATATAAATGATCTTCTCTTTCACTTATCTCGCCTTACAAACTTTTGAGTTGCTAATTCATCAATTAATCCAAGCTCCAATTTATTCTGAACCTGCTGAAAAACTTCACTATATTTTTCTTCCAGTTTGTTAAAGATTTTATGTTCTTTAGTCTTTTGTACCAGTTCCTTCATTTTTATTTCACGTTTAGTATTGAGTTCGTTAATATCTTTTAGAATTTCTGCTCTTTTCTTTTTAAGGCAAAGTTCATAACCTTTAATAAATTTTAACTCACCAACTGAAACAGCTTTTTTCTTAAATTTATTGTGACTCTCATTTTCTTCATTAATTATTTTTTTGTATTCATTTTTTTTTATATCTATTTCCAAATCAATAACAGAAACTTCTTTTTGTGCTTTTTTTTCAAGGGCTCCTTTAACTTTTTGTATAGATTCAAATTTGTAAATAAATTTTGCCATATCTTTTCTACAGTGGTTGTTCTATAATTTGATTAAGCTGGGCAATTGTTTCATCAAATTGAGTTGCTTCCATCATATCTTGTTTCAAAAAATTTCTTAAGACATTAATTTTTGATAAAGCATGATCAATTTGTGGATTGCTGCCTTTAACATAAGCACCAATATTTATAAGGTCTTCCGCTTCTTTATAGGTAGATAGAATTTCATTAAAAATGATTGCTCTTTTCCTGTGATCTGTGGTAACAATATCGGGCATAACACGACTCACACTCTGTAGTGGGTCTACTGCGGGAAATTGTCCTTTATTTGCAAGCTTACGTGAAAGCACTACGTGACCGTCAAGAATTGATCTTACTGAATCCGCAATCGGCTCGGTCATATCATCACCGTCGACAAGTACGGTATAAAATCCTGTAATTGATCCGTTAGCGGTATTTCCCGCTCTTTCCAAAAGCTTAGGTAAGATTGCAAATACAGAAGGCGTGTAACCTTTTGTAGTCGGAGGTTCACCTACAGTCAAACCGATTTCTCTTTGTGCCATTGCAAACCTGGTTACCGAATCCATCATTAACACAACATCATGCCCCTGATCTCTGAAATATTCTGCAATTGTAGTTCCGATAAAGGCTCCTTTTAATCTTACCAATGCACTCTTATCACTAGTTGCTACAATCACAACCGATTTCTTTAATCCTTCGGGACCAAGATCCTTTTCGATAAATTCTCTTACCTCCCTGCCACGTTCACCAATTAATATTATCACATTAATGTCTGCATTTGTATTACGGGCAATCATACCCATCATTACACTTTTACCGACACCGCTTCCGGCAAAAATTCCAATTCGCTGCCCTTTACCTACGGTAAGTAATCCATCAATTGCTCTAACGCCGGTTTGAAGTGGATCGGTAATCCTATTTCTTTCCATCGGGTTAGGTGGAACACGATAAATAGTTGAGTTAGAATTACAGTAGATCTCACCTTTACCGTCAATAGGATTGCCCAAACCATCAATAACTCTTCCTAATAATTCTTTACCTACATTTGTAGTAAAACTTTTACCTGTGGCTTTTATTTCGCAGGAAGGCGAAATGTTATGAACTTCACCCAATGCAATTGAGAGTACTTTTCCGTCTTTAAATCCCACTACTTCAGACTTGCATACTTCCTTACCTTCTTTATCTATCACTATGCATACCTCACCGAGAGATACATTTGGACCAACAGATACAATTACTAACCCGACAACGTCGGATACTTTGCCATTCACTATAACCGGGTCAATCCGTTGAACTACCCTTTTATATTTCATTAATATATTTTGTGCTATTTCCATTTATATATTTGCTTCAAGCTGTTTGCGTATTTCGTTACATTGAGATGATATTCTAGCATCAACACTTCCAATTTCTGTTTCAATAAAACAGCCGCCCGGTTCAATCCTATCGTCTTGTTCAAATTTTATTTTATCAAATGATTTAATTGAAAATGATTCATCACCCCCTGAATCTAATGCTTTAAAATCATCCGGGTTTAGTTTTACAATTACATTATTAGCGCCCAAAACTTTTTTTATAGCATCCTTCAAAACATCACCAATAATATCTTCCTTTAATATTTCCCTTTGCACAATTTTCTCTGCTACAAGCATCGATAAGTTTATTACAGCTTCTTCAAAAGAACGTTCATATTCAGGAATTATTTTATCAAGCAATTGTTTTTTTTTCTTAATTTCTACTTGTTTCTCCTTTATTTTAACAAGATATTCTTCCTCTAATTTTTCTCTTGTAAGTATTTCCGCTTCGCTAAAACCTTTTTCATATTGACTATCCAGTTGGCGTTTAAAATAGTTTTCATCTTTTTCGATTTCCAACACATTACTTTCCAATGGATTGTAAAAAGTGATATCCATCCTTTTCGATTTTAATTTTAGATTTAAAACATCAGACATATATTTCTTCCGAACCCCCTCTCATATTAAGAGAAATTTCTCCTGACTCTTCAAGACTTTTTATTAAATCTACAATTTTAGCCTGTACCGATTCAACTTCTTTAAGCTTTACTTTTCCCATATATTGAATTTCTTCTTTTAATAATTCCGAAGCTCTTTCGGACATATTTGAAAATATTTTATTTTTTAATTTATCATCTACAATTTTCAAAGCTACGGCAATATCTTTCCTATCAACCTGGCGTAAAATTTTCTGTATATCTTTATCCTGAATATTTATTATATCTTCAAATAAGAACATTAACCTTTTAATTTCATGGGCAACCTCTGCATCTTTTTCTTCAAGACTTGCCAGTATTTCTTTGCTTAAACCAACATTTGTTCTAATCAAAACACCTGCAAGACTTTTTGTTCCTCCAATTTGACTTAAGGATTGTCCCATATTTAACCCGGCCATTTCATCAACAACTTTCTCAATTCTTTTAAGAGTTTGTGGAGAAATTTTGCCAAGTGTTGCTATTCTGTAAACCACGTCGGTTCTAAGGGGATCAGTTAATTCCTTCAGCGCCGAAGCTGTTTGGTCAGGATGAAGATGGGAAAGTATTAGTGCAATAGTTTGCGGATGTTCTTTACTTAAGAAACTGATCAATTGAGATGAATCTGCTTTCTTAAGGACATCAAAACCTTTTAGCGTAGTTAGATTTCTTACTTTTTCAATTATTTCAGTAGCTTTATTTATGCCAAATGATTTTTCCAGAACAGCCTCGGCATATTCCAATCCACCTTCAAGAACGTATTGCCTGGCAGTTACCATGTTATAGAATTCTTCCAACACAGACTCCACAGTTTGTGAAGGAATATTTTTTACCTTTGATATTTCGGTTGAAATCAATTCAACTTCTGAGGAATCCAAATGTTTAAAAACCTGTGATGCGTTTTCAACATTCAGGGCAATCATTAATAATGCTACCTTTTGAACTCCTGTTATTTCAGACTGGTTATAATCTCTTGCCATTTTTTTTAAATCTCATCTTCGTGAAGCCAAGCGTTAATTAATTTTGCTGCGTCCAAGGGATTTTTAGCAACATAGTTTGAAATCCTTTCCTGTTGATTACGTTTACTGACAGCTTCGTCGGATATCTCATCTTCTATGTTACCAAGCGGTATCAGTTTCTTTCTAAAGGTTTGATTTTCTGCTATTGAAGAACTACCACCTTCAGGCTGGATTAAATTATCCGTGGCATAGCTATTTAAAGCCAACTCATTATTGCCGTACGATCCTATTATAATTTTTTGGTTTTTTAATTTTTTCATAAGACCTTTTAGAAATAACAAGGATGCCCCGGCTGCCAGAATTAATAATATTGTATTTGACCATTTATTTATATCATCCATCGTTCCGGGTTTTGAAATCTCAATAGGTTCTATTTCTTTAGTTTCAAACGGCATGCTTTCTATAGTAAATAAATCATTCCTTGCCGGATTTATACCAACTGCATTTTTGATTATATCTTCAAGTTTTTTTAGCTGAGCCGGTGAACGAGGTACAAAAGCTGCTTCCTGTTTTTTTCCATTTGCAACTTTCTTGTGTAGTTCATTCACAACTACAGCAACACTTAGTCTTGTAATATTACCCGAACTTTCAATTACTTTCTGAATCGTTTTATTAATTTCATAATTTGTTATAGTGTTTTGGCTGACTTGAGAAGTGGAATCACCAAGGCTTTTACCACCGTTTGAAGTCTTTACAGTCTGTTCACTTATGGCTACCTGGGAATCAGGGTTATATGATTCTATTGTTTTCTGTATCTGGTTAAAATTAAGGTCAGCGTTTACTTCTACTATTCCATTTCCATAACCGATTACATTATCAAGAATGCTTTGCGCCTTTTTAGCCAGGTATGTTTCAACAGATTTTTTAATTTCATATTGTTTTGAACTCGATATAGAAAACGGGTCTTCTTCTTCTTCTTTTGATAATAATTTTCCTCTGGTATCAAGTAAGGTTACTTTTCCGGGTTGAAGTCCCTCGATGCTGCTTGCAACTAAATTAACAATTGCATTAATATGACTTCTCGTTAGCCTATAATTATTTCCTAATTTAAGAACAACAGCCGCTGTTGGTAATTTTTGTTCATCTTTAAATACAGATTTTTTAGGAATCACTATGTGAATTCTTGCGCCATCAATGCCGTTTAAACTGGTAATAGTTTTAGCTAATTCACCTTCAAGTGCTCTTTTGTAATTTAGCTTTTGCATAAACTCAGACAATCCCATTGTCGTTTTATCAAAAATCTCATATCCAACCACTCCGGAACTTGGAATCCCTTTCGAAGCCAGTTTTATTCTTTGCTCATAAACTTTATTCTTAGGAATTTTTATTGTTTTTCCATTATCAGCTATTTCATATGGAGTTTTTTGTGAATTAAGTTCTGCAATAATCTTCGCTGCATCCTGCTCATTAAGATTTGTATAAAGCGAGGCATAATTAGGCTCGTTTAGAAAAAATAAAAATACAATCATTAGAATTATTGTTGTTATTACAGTTCCACCAACAACCAATTTTTGTTGAATGGATAGTTTAGTAAAAATATCTAAGATTGAACTTAACCGGTTTTCCTTCATCGTATTTAAATCTGCATTCTGGTTAATTCTTTATACATATCAATTGCTTTATTTCTTATTTCCATCAGCAATTGAAGGCTTGTTTTTGCTTTTTCCCCCGCAATCATTACATCTTGAATTTCAACATTTCCACCTTCCAAAAAATTCTTTGTTAAACTATCTGCCTGAAATTGCTGTTGGTTAACCTGTTTGATAAAATCTGTAAATACATTATCAAATTTTTCATTTCCAGGTTTCTCAATAGATTTTGGTATTTTTAACCCGGGTAAATTGTTTTGAATTGCACTTATTTCAATCATTAGCCTCTCCTATTTAATAGTGAACCGATTTTTACTCCTGACATTTTTCCGTTCTTCTGGTAAAAATGATAATCAATAATTTCCGATTTGTTTTGGGGATATACTTTCATAAAAAAGTTTTTTTCATCAGATGTCAGTTCGCCGCTTTTTGGTTTCTCAACAGTTTTTGATTCAGCTACATTTGTCTTGGGTGTAAACTTAGTCTGCTTAACTGAATTATTATTTATGTGTGGTGAATAATTACCTATTGTGTTAGTTGATATCTTCATTCGTTAAATCTCCAATGAATCTTTTGCCATTTGTTTGGATGAATTCAAAGCTGTAAGATTTGCTTCATAACTTCTTGAGGCTGATATCATATCTATCATTTCATTTACGATATTAACATTTGATTCTTGGACATATCCATCGGAATTAGCATTGGGATTACCCGGCATATAAACTATATCACCAGGTGTTTGATCTACTACTTCCTTAAAATCGAACGAGAATTGTCCGTTTTTATTATTAACAGGTGTAGTTGCTGTAAGCGGAATATGTGCGCTATTTGTAGTATTTAGTTTTAGATTATTTCCCTCTTGCATAAGATTATTGCCAAACGAGTTTTGTTTAGCCGTAACCGTCAAAAATTTTCTTTTATAAGGTCCACCGTCTGATGTTCTTGTAATATCAGCATTAGCAATATTTTCAGCAATCAGGTTCATTCTTTTACGTTGAATGCTTAAACCTTTAGCACTAATATTAAATCCAGGAAATTGTGAATTGATTTTCATAAGCTGCCTCCTCCTCTAATTACACCTTGCATTGTCTTAAAGTAATCCCTGATTTTCATTGTTGCGAATTTGAAATTAAGATTGTTGGCAGCCAGTTCAGCCATTTCGGTGTCTATATCAACATTATTAATTCCTGAGGCATTATCCATGCTCTGATCTTTAACTATTTCAAAGTTCTGTTTGTAATCAGAAGTATTAATAGCAATGTGATTTTCTTCAGTTGTTTTTAAGTTTGCTTTTAAATTTTCATCTAAAACATCTTTAAATTTTACATCCAACCTCTTATAATTTTCAGTGCCTATATTGGCAATGTTGTTCGCAATAACTTTTTGCTTAACTGCGTAATAGTTGGCAAAATTTTCAAGAAGTTTAATTGTTGATTGTGGCATCTTTGCACCTATAATTGATTCTGTAATAGAGAGTCAAATTAGATGCCATTTAATAGAGTTGTTGTTTTGCTTAATTCTTCGGTGTGTTGGTAATAAAATTGGCTAAATTTGTTCAGTTGGAAATTATTATTCAGAATAGTTTAAAATAATTGTCTTCGTCTGCCCGCAGGAACATGCAAATTTGATTTCCTTAATAGATTCTTCTTCATCTTTTTTTAAAATTACTTTAACTCCCTCGTGGCTTTCTTCTTCTACTTTAATTTTGGTTTTCCCAATAATCCTGACATTTTCTTTTTTAATATAATTTCCCGAACTATTTATGGGGTCACAAATAAGTTCATTAAAAACCGGTTCTTCAAAATTATCTTTCATTAATAACCGCCTCATTAATAACTTTGGGTATTTTTTCCAGTGGAGCAATAACATCAGCTAAACCTGCATCTACAACTGCTTTGGGCATACCATAAACAACGCAAGTTTTTTCATCTTGTGCAATACAATAGCCACCTATAGATTTTAATTTAGTAATACCTTCAAGCCCGTCTTTTCCCATACCTGTCATTATAACTCCCAATGTATATTTACCATAAATTTCTATTACAGATTTTGCCAAAACATCTACTGAAGGTTTATTTAAAGTTGTGGAGGGTTCGTTGGAAATACGAACTTTATTTTTTCCACCGGAATTTTTAACTATAGTCATATGATATCCACCAGGTGCTATATAAACTACACCATTTCTTACTGTTTCGTCATCTTCACCTTCTTTAACTTCCAATTGACTTAATCCATTTAACCGTTCGGCTAAAGACTTAGTGAATTTAGGCGGCATATGTTGCACTATAAAAATCGGACAATTTATTTTTTTTGAAAGTACCGGCATTAATTTTTGAAGCGAGAAGGGACCCCCTGTAGATATACCAAGAACTATTGCTCTGTATCCTATTTTTGGTAAAATAATTTGTCTATGATATTGTGCCGGTGAAGAATCCGGACTTAATTTTTGGATTCTTTTTAACCTGTCTCTTACTGCTCTTTGCTTAACTATTGCTTTTATTTTTCTAGTTAATTCTTCTTTAATATTAATAATATTAACATTAATAAAAGACAATTCTTTTGGAATAAAATCGACTGCGCCGTATTCAAGAGCCTTTATTGTAACATCTGCTCCTTCAGTTGTCAACGAGCTTAACATCAAAACAGATGTAGGACACTCGGACATAATTTTTTTCAAAGCAGTAAGACCATCCATACGGGGCATCTCAATATCAAGTGTAATAATATCCGGGCGAATAGATTTTGCCAGTTTACAACCCTCTTCTCCATCTCTCGCAGTAGCTACAACCTTTATATCAGGGTCGCTCTCAAGTAAAATAGAAATAGATTTCCGCATAAACGCAGAATCGTCCACTACTAAAGCTTTAATCTTTTTATGTTCAAAATTAGATTTCAATTTTATGTATTAACTCACTAATATCTATAATCATTACAACAGTTCCATCTCCCATTATAGTGGAGCCGGCAATTCCGTTTATATTGCCAAGGAAATTACCCAGTGATTTAATAACCACTTCTTTTTGTCCAAGCAATTCATCAACCTTAATGCCGAATTTTTTTTCTGCTATTCCAACTACTACTATATACTGCCATATTTTTATATTATCTTTATCTTCTTTTTTATATAGCATTCCATCTATAGCCACTAACGGAATTACACCATCTCTTCTTTTTATTGCTTCGTGTCCATTTATTGTATGTATGTCTTCTATATGTATTCTAAACGTTTCTATGACGGAATTTAAAGGAATAACTATTGTTTCAGAATTTAATTTAACAACCATTCCGGGTATAATAGCCAAGGTTAAAGGTAATTTAATAATTATTTTTGTGCCTTCACCTAATACAGATTCAATATTAATTAATCCTCTTAGTTTTGTAACATTTGTTTTAACAACATCCATCCCCACACCTCTGCCGGAAACTTTTGTTACTACTTCTGCTGTAGAAAAACCGGGTAAAAATATTAAATTAAAAACCTCCAGTTTCGATAGTTCTTTAGCTTTATCCTTTGTCAAAAGTCCTTTACTTATCGCTTTTTCTTTAATTATGTCTGGATTTATTCCATTACCATCATCCTCAATTGAAATAATAATCAGGTTACCTTCCTGCTCGGCAGAAAGAATAATAGTTCCAACCGGATTTTTACCGGCTTTTTTTCTTGCTTCGGGAGTTTCAATTCCGTGGTCTACCGAATTCCTTACCAGATGAACAAGAGGATCATTAATCTCTTCTATAAGAGTTTTATCTAATTCAGTATCTTCGCCTTTAATTATAAGTTTTATTTCTTTTTGATTTTCTTTTGCCAAATCTCTGACAACGCGAGGGAACCGGTTAAATACCTTACCTATTTTAACCATCCTTGTTTTCATTACCACAAGTTGAAGCTCATTGGTCATTAAGTCTATTAACTTTGTTGCGTCGGCAAGATCACGGGAAAATTTAGTACCTTCATACTCAATTAAAAATTCAGAATTTACCTGTGCCAACCTATTTCTGCCAAGGACTAATTCTGAAGCAATATTTAATAATTCATCCAATCTTTCAACATCAACTCTTATATTATTTTCGGCTTTCTTTGCCGTTGAAACTGAACTGCTCTTTTGAACAGCAAGTGTTTTTGTTTCAGTTTTTTGCTCAGTTAAATTTTCTTCTGCAGCTTTTAAAGAAATCTCTTCTTCATTTAATTCTGTAGTATCTGATTTTTCAGGAGCTACAATATTTTCATCTATTTTTTCAACCTTTTCAACCGGGTTATTTTTACCCTCTAATTGATTTATTAAATTTGTTAAAAGTTTAACAGTTTCATCAATTTCTACATCTTCATTCTGGTTTGTTTCAATACAGGAAAGTAATTCTTTTATTCTGTCATAAGCCTCAAGAATTCCATCCATCAATTCGGTTGTAAGTACAGCATCTCCTTTGCGTAGCTTATTAAGGATATCTTCACACCTGTGTGTAACTTTTGTAAGTTGGTCAAGACCAAGAAATCCGGATGTGCCTTTAATTGTATGAAAGTATCTGAAAACTTCATTTAACAACTCGTTATCTGTCGAATTGTTTTCTAGTTTAATTAAATCAACATCCAATTTTTCTAATATTTCTTTGGACTCAATAATAAAACTTTCTACGATCTCCTTCATTTCGGGATCGGTAAGCATGGGGTAATTGTTATTTGTATTCATAGTTTATGAAAATAATTTATCAATTTCCTCCTGTGAAGTTTTGTCAAGATTATTTTTTACTAAATCATCTACCAATTCCTGTCTTTCAGGTGATTTAGAGTAAGAAGCATTCGGATCAAAAGTAGTGCTTTCACAAACTTCCGAATTTGCTGATTCAACATTTGATATCTCTTTATCATCCAAAAGTAAAATTAACGAAGACAGCTTTGCTCTAACCGCTTCAATTAAATGATTAACTGAAGCTAATTGTTGGGAAGTAATATCCTGAACTTGAAGCGATAATGTAATGTTATAAACTTTCTGCTTAATACCTCCAAGTGTATTTAGTATTTCGGAAGATAATATTGAATTTTGATCGGATGATTCGTAACTATCAATTAACTGTGTATGACCGGATTTATTTAATATTTCCTTAATTTCGTTCCAATGTTTTTGTCTCTCGGACTCTGATTCCTTACTTGCTTTAATTTTTTCTTCTACATTAGAAATATCATTAGAAATTGAGTCTACTATATCAAGAATTTCAGTAGTCGCTAATTCTGTAGAATCAGAAATATTATTTATCTGATCTCTTACCCTTGGTATTTTATTTGTACTATCTGCTATAGAAGAATTTATATCTTCAAGCAACGGAACAGTTTCCTTTACAAAATCTATTATGCTCTGTATCATTGGAATAAGTTCCTGCCCATATTTAAACGCAAATTTTAAATCATTTAAACGATTAAATAGATCAGACATATTTGAAATCTGTTTCATGTTTTTACCTTTAGGATACTTGAAGAATTTGGTCTATTTTTTCTTTTAATATTTGTGGAGTAAAGGGTTTAACAATATAATTATTAACCTTCGCTTGCAATGCTACCACTATATCTTCTTTAACACCACGAGTAGTTACCATCAGAATAGGAATACTTGAGAATTTTTCATCACTACGAACTGCTTTTACTAACTCAAGACCCGAAACTTCAGGCATATTCCAATCTGTAACAATAAAATTTATACCCGCTTCTGTTGAAAGTTTTTCGAGTGCTTCCCTTCCTTCTCCAGCTTCAACAAAATTATTGTAACCCAGGTTACGTAACGAATTTATAACTATTCTTCGCATAGTTATTGAGTCATCAACGACAAGAAATTTTAAGTCCATATTACATTCCTTTAGTTTAAATATTTAGAAACTTCATATGCAATCCTTTGTGGATCAAATGGTTTAGCCAAATATGAATTTGCTCCAAACTCCATGCCCTTTTTAATTTCTTCACTCCCTGATAAAGAAGATAAAATTATTATGGGTATTTCTTTTAACTCCACATTGTTCCTGATAGCCTTTATTAATTCAAAGCCATCCAGGTTCGGCATATTTAAATCAGTAATAACGAGATTGATTTTTGCGTTTGGTAATTTTTCCAAAGCCTCCATACCATCAGAAGCTGAAATTATTTCATAGCCTTTTAATTTCAAAGCAAATGATACGAATTTCCTAATAGACGGAGAATCATCAGCTACCAGGATTATTTTTTTCATTTTTTTACTCCTTCTTATATCCGATAGTCTTCGGAAAACTTACAATACTAAATGCTTTAGACACCGCATGTAATGTCTCAGCATACCCGATAAATAGACATCCACCTTTATTCAGTGAATTATAAATATTTGATATCACTTTAATTTTTGAATTAGAATCGAAATAGATAAGCACGTTTGCACAAAATACTATGTCAAAATTCGTCATAGCCCGCATACTTTTATCATCAAACAAATTAAGTATCTTAAAAGAAACCATATCCTTTATGTCTTGTTTGATCTCAAAATTATTATTGTTTACTGTAAAAAATTTTTTCAAATAGTATGTTGGCGTGTTTCTAATTGAATATTCCCTATATATCCCTGATTTTGCTGTGTCAATTACTGCCTGACTAATATCCGTACCAATTATTTCAACTAACAAGTTTGGATATTTAGGCTTAACAAGATCTTTAATTGTCATTGCAACCGAATATGCTTCTTCACCGGATGATGAAGCTGCACTCCATATTTTTAATTTTGGATTTCCGAAATTCTTTTTTGATGCAATAATATCAGGAATAATTTTTGAAACCAACGCATTAAGTTGCGGTTGATTCCTAAAAAAGAAAGTCTCATTAATTGTAATTACTTCATATAAATATTTCTTTTCCTGTTCTTTGTTTATGTTGTATTTCAGGTAATCAAAATAGTTTTCAAATGAATTTAATCCCAAAAAATTAAGCCTCTTTAGCAATCTGCTCTCAAGCAAATATTTTTTGTTGTCTTGGAAGTAAATTCCGCAATTTTCATAAATAAGTTTCCTAAAAATTTCATAAGTCGAGTTAGATAAACTTTGTGAATTATTCTTTAAGCTAAAATTTTTCTTCGGCAGAACAGCATTCGACATTAGATTCATATAGTTCCTTCCGGGTTAGATGCTTGTGTAATTTCGGTTCTTTCTTCCAACATAAATTTTGCCCTGTCACTGATCATTTCTTCATTATCTTTAGAAAGTTTTTCTATTGCATCTTCTGCTTCAGATGAATCAATCTCACTTAATATTTCTAATAACCTTAATTTGTTCCACATGCTATTGTCGTCTAACATCTTATCCAGAAATAACAAAGCTATTTCCTTATCGATTGTAAATAGAATTTCTATACCTAATTTTCTCACTTCTTCATCTGGATTATCGAGACACTTTGTACAGGAATCAGCTAATTCTCTTGTTTGAATTGTTGTTATAATATTTCTATAGCTTGAGTTATCAGAAGAAAGTAATTCAACTGTTAATTCCAGCAGGCTCATTAAATTTTTTGAATCGTTATTAATAAAAGAGGGTAAAAGTTTAAAAAACTCTTTCGGAGCCTCAAATATTTTGGGTTTTATTATTTCATCTGTTTCAATATCTTCGCCGTATATCTTCAAACACGCAGGCATAATTTCGTTACTATCATAAGCCGTAATTAATTTGGCGGCAGTCTTTTTATATCTAATATCCGCTTCATCGATTGTGTCAAGAATTAAATTCTTCATTCTTTCATCGAATGGTATATCTAAATTGAACTTTTCTTTCAAAAAGAATATCGCTTCTATAATTGGCCAAATTAATGGTCCATTTAATTCCGTTAAAACCGAAATAAGAAAAAACAACGTTTTTTCATTTCCAATCATTCCCAAACTTTCTATCATTGAAAATTTTGTTAAATCATCTTCAGCTTGAAAATTTGAGATTATAAAATCAAGAGCCTTTGAAGAGCCTATTTTGCCGATTGCTTCAAAGATAGTTGCCTTGTATAGTTCGTTGATATCATAAAAAGATATTATCGTATCAAGTGCATTTTGATATTTTAAATTGCCGAGCGATTCGATGCACGCCAGTATAACATTTTCGTCATTATTTTTTTGTAATATCTCTAATATTACAGGAGCAGCTTCTTCATCACCTATTAATCCTAATAAATCGACTAAAAATTTTATGTCTTCATCATTTGCATCTTTTAGACTATATAGCATTGCCTTTACTGAAGGACTGCCCAATTTTAAAAGTATCTCGCCGGCCAGGTTTCTTGTATTAATGTTTTTTGATGAGATATACTTAACTAAATTGGAAGGTATATCCGGATTTGGGTTTGATGAAAGCATATAATCAACAGAATTCCGAACGCCTTTATCCGGATCACCAACCATACTACATAAAGTTTTTACCACTTCTTCACTAAGATCTTCATTTGTTAAAGATTCAATAGCAGAACTTCTTTCCGAAGGGTCCTCTGAATTTAGATTCATTATAGGACTCTCCTGTAAATTTTCAATTTGGATATCTTTTGAATCACTCAAAATTATAATTTCCTTATTCTATGTTTTTTAATAAGAGAACTTCTAATTGCTATTATCGAATTTTTTTAAAATATTTTTAATCCTTTAGCTGACAAATAATTTGTTGCTTTTTAATCAAATTTAGTGCCGTTAATAAATACTGAATTATGTGTTTAATTTGATTACAATTTATATCTATCTGTATAATATTAACCAACTGGAAGAAAAACGATGGCATTAAAAACCCTGATTTAATTACAAATTAAACCAGGGTTTATAGATTGAAATAAATTCCTAATAGATTATACATTATCTAAATTGGTTTCCGAATTTTACAATTTTCTTATTCTCTTTTTAAGAGAGGACCGAGGTGAGATCCTAATAAATTAATAATCCGAAAACCAATTTCTAATAGATTACATTATTTCAATAAGTACAATTATGTCACAACAGATTAATTGTTTTCATACTCAGCAACAAATGCGTGAGATGTTTCCTCAACATTTTCAACATTATCAACCTTGAAATGACCAACTAATTTTTCAAGGTTTTGTGTCAATCCACTTAAGTCCTCTGTAGCGTGCGCAATTTGCTGTGTACCGCTTGCACTCTGCTGAGTTACACTACTAATAGATTCAATATTCCTGCTGATCTCTTCGGCAGTAGCAGATTGTTCTTCACTAGCTGCAGCTACAAGTGCAACAACATCCGAAACTTTTTGTGCGTTTGTGATGATCTCATTTAGGGCTTCACCTGCTTTATTTGCCAGGGCTTTACCTTTATCAACTTCTTCTCTTCCTTGGTTCATAGATTGAACGGCATCGCTTGTATCTTTTTGAATTTTCTTTATCATATCGGCAATTTCTTTTGTTGCTTTTGTCGTACGTTCTGCTAATTTCCTTACCTCATCTGCTACTACTGCAAAACCTCGACCCTTCTCGCCTGCTCGTGCTGCTTCAATTGCAGCATTTAATGCCAACAGGTTTGTCTGGTCTGCGATATCGTCAATTACTTGAATTATCTCTCCTATTGCATCACTACTTTTTCCCAAAGTTTCCACAGTTTCTGCGGATTCTTTAACTACTTCAGCTATTCTTTCCATGCCTTTGATAGTATCTTCTACTACCTCCCCGCCTAATTTTGCCTTATCACCTGAACCCTTTGCACTTTCGGCTGCTATGGTAGCATTTTTTGTATTATCTAAAATTGTTTGGGTCATTTGTTCTACCGAATGTGCAATTTCAGATACTTGCTGTGTTTGTTCTCCGGCACCTGCTGCCATTTCTTCAACACTCGCAGAAATTTCATTTGCGGCACTTGCGGTTGCCAGCACAGCTTCTCCTACTTTTCGCAATGCATCAGAAAGTGAACTGCTAACTGTGTTAATATTATTTTTCATTAACTGATGGTCACCTTTATAGTTACCTGCAACTCTTGTTGTAAAATCACCATTTGCCATTATTTTAAGAACATTTGCCGATTCATTTATCGGTGCAGATACAGCATCAAGAATTGAATTTATCCCTTCAAGAAGTTTGCCCCATTCACCGTCAAAGTTAGTTGACTTACTACGAAGACTCATATCTCCATTTTTATTAGCATTAATTAAATTACCTGTCTCATGTAATAAAGCTTCGATAGTATCTACTTCTTTATTAAAAGCAATTGATAGGGCATCTTTTTTTGATGTAGGTGTAACTTTGCTTATTACCCCTGAAGCAATTTGTTCTGCTGCAAATATTTTATCTTTTTGAGCTTTTTGTAATGTCCTTAAGGATTCGGTTAATTCACCAATTTCATCTTTAGATTTTTGAATAATCTTTAATTCATAGTTTCCTAAAGCAAACTCTTTAACTATTTCTTTAAGTTTATTTAGCGGTTTGGTAATAGCCGGTGCTAATAAGAATACGCATATCAAAAACACAATACTGCCGGCTAATGCCCCGGCAATTGTAAACATCAATGAAGTGTTAACCGAATTTCTAATTTGTTCATCAAGTTGCTCAGCTTTTAGCACTAACTGTTTTTGAACATTATCAAATTTCCTTTGCAATTTTATCCCGACTTCTTCACCCGATGTGGTCGCTATATCGGCAGCCATATCATAGTTTTGTGAAGCAGATGCACTTAGAATTGCATCTGCAACCAAATTTTTATAATCGTTCCATATCGCTTTAACACCAACAATTTGTTTTTTAATATCCTCGTTTAGGTTTGTTTTTATTAGGGAATCAACGGATGAATCAATATACCCTTTTAAGACATTATATTCTTTAGCATTTTTATTAAACTTGTTAGCAAATGCAGGCATTGAAAATTGCATCATAATAAATTGTGTACGCTGAAAATTGGAATAAACATTATTTATTTGTTCTTCCGGATTAACGTAACCATTAAAAATTTCATCTTTAATTTTTCCCATTTTACTTAATTGTAAATAGCTAACGGCTAAAATAATTGTGGAAATTAAAGCAAGAAATGTAAAACCCCCCTGTATTTTTCTGACAAACTTTATATTATTAAATAAACTTTTCAACTTAAACTCCATTGCTAATTATGTAATGTTAACATCTGATTCACTTATTGCGATTATTATTCCAACTTAAAATTTATTGAAATTGAAACTTTCACTTTTACAGGAACGCCCTTGTTTTTGCCGACAGTAAATTTTGTTTGTTTTAAACCATTTATTGCAGCAACATCACAACCTGCGCCTATTCCTTTTATAACTTTTACATCATCTACATTTCCCTTTTGATTTACGTAAACGAGCAAATAAACTTTACCTTGTATTCCCGCTCTCTTGGCAATTTCCGGGTACGTGATTTTACTGTAAACAGATTTTAATCCCCCTACCGGTTTTGGCATTACCTGAGCAAACGGTAAATATTGTCCATCTTGAGCCATTGTGTTTTCTGTATAGAGCATAATGGATAATAGGATTGCAAAAACGAAAATTATGTTAGGTCTTTTCATATTACTCCTTTAAGATTATATTCAACTGATTTCTGAATTTATTATCGTATAATTCTAAAATTTATTAACCCCGTTTAATAACAAATTGATTGAAACTATACTAATAGAAATTTTATATTTAGATTTTTAGGGGCAGGGTTTAAGGTTGAAAAATTTTATGAAAAGGAATAATAATTCTGATTTACAAGGCTCAAATAAATTTGTTATATTTTTAATTAATAGAAAGATGAATTTTTACTTAGAGTTTTCATTACTCTAAAACTGATGAAAAATTACAATTTATTTTCGAACCGGTTTGTCATAATATTGTCAACCCGTTATTTACCTCCCACTGATTGTTTCTTATTTACTATTTCTATAATTACAATATCAAGCACTTTAACTGTTTCAATTATTTAAGATTGCTCAACATCCTGTAATTCTTCTTTTTCTGTATTAGATAAAATTTTCTCAAGATTTAGCAGTGTAATTAACCTGTCATCCAGTTTTGCGACAGCCATTATATAATCGGAATCTATGCCTGTCACCATTTCAGGGGGTGCCTCTGTAATACTGGTCGGAATTCGCAATACTTCTTTTACTGAATCTACTATAAACCCTATGGTCTTCTCTTCTATTTCTACTACAATAATTCTTGTATTATTATCCCGATCTTTTTTCTGTATCTTTAATTTTGTTCTTAAGTCTATTACAGGAATAACCCTTCCTCTAAGGTTTATTACGCCTTCTACAAAATCAGGTACGTTTGGAACCTTTGTAATCTGCATTAAACGGTTAATTTCCTGTACACATAGAATATTAACACCGAACTCTTCTCTATCAATCATAAAACTTACAAGCTGAAGTAGTTCAGATGATTCTTCGTTGTTTTCGTTTAAATTTTGCATTTGTTAATCCATAAATATTAAGTTTTTGTATATCGTATTATCGATAAATTATTAATTTACTTTAGACTTAAAAAGTTAATTCCCTCAAATCTTTATCATTCTCAATAAAAAAGGATATATTTTGTAAAATTGCGCAATTAAAAAATGGTACAATAATGATATGAAGCTTAAGTTTTCTTTTTTTTTTTCGATTAATATATGAGATAACTTATTGTGTGCTTTAAGCCGATTAGTTTTTTAAAAATTGTAATTTTTGTGAGAATGAGGAAAAATGATAAAACCGAATATATTAATTGTAGAAGACGAAAAAAAAGTTGCCGGTGAAATAAAAGAAACTCTTGAAAGTTATAACTATAACGTCACAGCCATAGTCACCACCGGCGAAGCAGCAATTAAAAAAGTAAAAAAAAATAAAATCGATCTTGTACTTATGGATATAGTTTTAGCCAGCCCGATGAAAGGCACTGAGGCGGCAGACAAAATATGGTCCGAATTTAAAATACCTATTATTTTTCTTACAGGTTATTTTAACGTACACCTATTAGAAGAAGCTAAAATTTCAAAACCGCTCGGTTATTTGTTAAAACCTTTTAATGATAGAGAGCTATATGCCGCAATAGAAATTGCTTTATATAAAAGGGAAATAGAAGAAAAACGGAGACATTTTTGTTCTCTGCTTAATATTGAAAAAAATATTAACCACGTAATAAACCGGACTAACAATTCAAAAAAATTAATTGAACGAGTAACCAGGGTTTTTACTTCAGCCCCTGAGTTTAGCGGAGCCAGTTTGGTATTATTCAATAAGATGCACAAGATAAATGAATCTGTAAATGAAGGTATCGACGATGAAACCCAACAAAAAATTATTGAGATGTTCAGTAAAGAAATAAACCATAAGTATCCACGGAAATTATCAAATAAAAAAAATAATAATATTACAAATATTCATCATGAAGGGATTACCGTCCAATCAGTTAAATTGAATGGTAGAAAATTTATTATTATTAAACTAATAAATAGAACCTGTGAATGCGGTATATTATCTCTTCTTTGTGAAAACTATGAGTTACAAGCAGATGATATGCAATTACTTAAAAGCATTGCTAATGATATAATTATTTCCCAAAAGAATATAAGTCTAAATATTAAAAAGAAAGAAATATTCAGGGCATTAGTAGAATCGGAAAAAAGATATCATGAAGTAATTGAGGATGCTACCGATATTATTTTTATTACAGATCTATGTGGTAACTTTACTTATGTAAATAAGGCATGGATTACCAATAGTGGATTTACTGAAAAAGAAATATTAGGTTTAAACTATTTAGAATTCATTTTACCAAATCATAAAGATACAGTAAAAAAGTTCTACGAAGAGCAATATATGTCCAAGCAAAATTCAGCCTACTTAGAATACCCATTTAAAACTAAGGATGGAAGAATAAAATGGTTTGGTCAGGTATCCAATTTAATTTTTAATAACAATAATGTTTCAGGCTTTCATTTGATAGCCCGTGATATTACAGATAGAAAAAAGATGGAAGAAGTATTGAAACATCGTCAAAACGAAATGACAACTCTTTTAGACAGCATTCCAGGCTTTGCTTTTCTTAAAGATAATAATCACAAATATATTATTGCTAACCAACTGTTTTGCGATTTAATGGGTTATACAAAGAAAGAAATTATAGGTAAAACGGACTATGATTTATTACCTGCTAAAGAAGCAGAGGTTTCTATTAATGAAGATATTAAGATAATCAAAACCGGATGTACTATTTGCGAAGACAAAAAATATTTATCACTTGAAGGTAAATCTATTTCTATAGACAGCAGAAAAATTCCTCTTAAAGATGAAGATGGAAATGTTACAAGTATAATCGGACTTGGATTTGATATTACAGTGAGAAAGGCTGCCGAAGAAGCAATTAAGAAAAACTCTGAAAGTCTTGAAGACATAAACCTGACTAAAGATAAATTCTTTTCAATTATTTCCCACGATTTGAAAAGCCCGTTCCAGGGTTTGCTGGGTATATCCAGCATACTGGTTGATGAATTTGAGACTTTTAGTAATGAAGAGATAAAATCATACATAGTTAATCTGAATGATTCAATTAAAAACTTATATAATCTAATAGAGAATTTACTTAATTGGTCAAGGTTACAGCGAGGTAGTATAAGCTTAGACAAGACAAAGATTGATTTATATAACGAAGTTTTGTACGTAATAAATCTTTTAAAACGTAATGCAGATAATAAAGAGATTACAATAGTTAATGAAATAGTTGAAGGTACTTTCGTTTATAGCGATGCAAATGTTTTGAATTCGGTTTTACAAAATCTTATTTCCAATTCAATAAAATTTACTAATCGGAATGGTGAAATTAAACTTTCATCTGCAACTAAAGATAAAAATATAGAAGTTACAATTGCCGATAACGGGATTGGAATGACAAAAGGATTAGTTAAAAATTTATTTAAAAATGATGCACACCAATCTTCACCTGGTACTGAGAATGAAAGTGGCACTGGTTTTGGACTAATAATAACAAAAGAATTGCTCGAAAAACAAGGCGGAAAGATCACAGTAAAAAGTCAGAAATCCGTTGGTACTTCAATCACATTTACGCTACCAATAGACGGAACAGTTTAAAAAAATATTCTGAAATTAATAATACAAACGTAGATTTCTCACATACTAAATGGAAAGGAAGCATATTTACAGAATAATTTTTTTGTACAGATGAAGAAGTGGACTTACTAATTAATGTTTTTTGTTACTTCAATATTCAATTGTTCCATTCTATACCTAAGTTTGGATCTGGATAATCCTAAAACTTTAGCAGCTTTTACCTGGTTACCTTTAGTAATTCTTAAAGTTTGTTGTATTAATGTACGCAACACAACATCTATTTTTACTCCTTTAGGAGGAATGTTTAATTCAAAATTGTTGGAATCTTCTCTACTTAATTCGCTACCCGTATCTAATAAATAGTTAAGATGATGTTCTTTCAATTCTTCCTCTTCAAGTAACAGAGCAGCTCTTTCCATAATATTTTTTAATTCACGAATATTGCCTTTCCATGGGTATTCTTTAAGTAATTTTATAGCATCAGGGTCAATACCCTTCACATTTTTATTAAGCTTTTTAGTAAATTCTGTGAGAAATGATAATGCTAATACAGGAATATCCTCTTTCCTTTCACGCAAAGGCGGAACTTGAATTTTTGCAACATTTAACCTGTAATATAAATCCTCTCTAAAATTTCCCTTTTTAACTTCTTCTTCTAAATTCCTGTTGGTAGCAGCTAAAATTCTAACATCAACCGAAATTTCTTTTTCTCCGCCCAAACGATAAAACTTTTTTTCTTGCAATACTCTGAGTAATTTAACCTGTATATCAAGTGAAAGTTCACCGATTTCATCCAATAAAATAGTCCCATTATTAGCTAATTCAAATTTACCAAGTTTCGTTTTATGTGAAGCCCCTGTAAATGCTCCTTTTTCATGCCCGAATAATTCGCTTTCCGCAAGTTCCTTTGGTATTGCCGAACAATTAATTTGAATGAAAGAATTATTCTTCCTTGGACTGTTCTGGTAAATAAACTTTGCAAAAACTTCTTTCCCTGTACCGCTTTCACCTTGTAATAGTATGGTGGTATCAGAACTGGCAGCAAGTTTTTCTACATAATTCAAGAGTCTTTGCGTTTTTAAACTTTTTCCGAAAACATCTTTAGTAAGCTCATCGCCTTTCAAAATTTCATGCAGCTTATTTACTTCTGCTTTTAGTGTTAAATTATCAAGGGCTTTATTTATAACAATTTGAAGTTGTTGAATATCGATCGGTTTCAAAAGGAAATCAAAGGCGCCAAATTTAATTGCAGAAACGGCAATCTTTACATCGGCATAACCCGTAATCATTATTACGGGTATATTATATGATTTTTTTCTGAATTCTTTTAATAGATGAAGTCCGTTGTGTGTGGTAAGATAAATATCAAGAAGAAGAATATCGGGTTCAAAATCCCGAGAGAATTTAAAAATTTCCCCGGCATTTAAACATATTTCAACTTCATAGCCAAGTTTAACTAATAATTTTTTTAATGAAATACATACGAGATCATCATCATCAACTATTAATACTTTGAATTTCATCATTAATTTGCATTAGGTTAGGATTAAACATTATTATAAATTTTGTACCAACACCTAAAGTGCTGGTAAAATCAAGTTTTGCCTGATATGGCTGTAAGAGCATTTTGCAAACACTCAAACCTAAGCCGGTTCCTTTTTCTTTACTTGTATAAAAATCCTGAAATATTTTTTCTTTAAGTTCCTCGCTAATCCCTTCACCGTTATCTATAACTTCCCATATTATGTAATCAGGGTCATCACCCCTGGTCCTAATTTTTACAGTGTCCCCTTGACTGCAGGATTCTATTGCATTGGTGATTAAGTTCATAAAGACTTGAAGGATCTTGTTTTTATCAAAATATCCATTGGGTATACTGTTATCAAGTTCCAATTCTATTTTGATATCTTTTTTATTTGCGCTTGATTTAATGAGATTGACTGCGGTTTTTGATATTTCATTTAAAGAACAATTTTGCTGATACTTAGAATCTTTTCGTGAAAATGTTAATACGTTATCCATAAGATATTGAATACGGGCAAGTGCTTCTTTACTAATATCAATAGATTCAGTGGCTTCTTCAGGAAGGGAATTTTCAATTAATTTTAAAAAATCAAAAGTTAATTTAATAGCAGATAAGGGATTTCGAATTTCGTGTATTAAACTTGCCGTGAGCTTCCCCAATAGCTGAAGTTTATTTTCCTGAATTTTGTTTTCGACTTCGAACATTCAAAACTATTCTGTAATATTCCAAAAATGTGAGATGCAATATAATAACTAACATAATCAGTTGTAATCAATGTTGCAAATCTAATTTAGAATATATCAGAACGAAGTCAAGTAAAGTCGAAAATCTTTATTCTTTAGGTAGAATATCCTTCAATATTTTATCAGCAATTTTATTGATGATCTCATCAGACCCATAGTATTTACTATTAATTCTATCTTTGATCTTATTAAGATCTTTTCCCGGGACCTGTTTTTTCCGTATGTTTTTTGCTTCTTCAGACAATTCAAGCTTATCCTGAATTTTATTTTCTTTTATTTCCTTTTTACCCTTAACATTTTCAGAAACATTATTTTCTAAATAGACTTTATTTGAAACCGGTTTAATATTCATATATCTACCTGCTGTAATTTAGTAATTTCTTTTGATTTTGAGTCAATATAATTTTTTTTGATACTATTTCCAATTCTAACCTCTTATTGGTAATTATATTATCGAATTTATCAGAAACTTGTTTAGCCATAACCGATAAATCTTGCTCAAATAATTTTATTTCTTCAATTCTGTATTCTTCTTTAAGCTCTTGTTTCAAATCATGAGCATTTTGCATCGATTCATTTGCCTTTTTCAAATTGAATTGGAAATTCTTATCATTCATCTCATTTAAAAATATGAGAGTATTGTTAAGAACATCCTTTAATCTTTCTATTTTTTTCTTAAGATTTGCCATATTTATTAGAAAAATGATGTATTACTGCTACCGCCAATACTAAAAAACCTTTGAGTATTTGCCAAAGCCGAAAGTTCTACCTGAAGATTGACATATTGTTGCCTTAATGCTTCGGCACTTTTGTCAATTCTACCTGTGGTAGAAGTGATTCTATCGCTAATAGATTTTATATTATCACCAAGACTACTTTTAGAAAGTGCTAATGAACCACCGGCACCGAGATAGTTTGTAACATTAGTATATAGAGAAGTGGCTATTCCATTAGCTGAATTAAAAATTGCCGCAACCTGGTCTGCATTATCTTTTATTTTTTGTTGTAACTTAGAATCATCCCCTATACTCAACCCATTAATTGGATCAAAAGAAATCCCAATTTGATTTAAATAACTTAAGTTTCCGGTGGTAATACCCTGAATTTTTGAATATGAAACTGCAGATAACAAATTCAATAATGTAGAGGCGTTAGAATCCCCGACAAAAATTCCTCTTTCGGTTTCGCCTGAGATACTGTTATTTTTAATATTTGTGTAAACATCATTGAATTTAGAAATAAAATCTTTCAGCTTGTCTTCAACAGTTTTAACATCATTTGAAATGACAATATTAGCGCTATTATCAGTAACCTGCATTACTGATTTTAATTGAAACGTAACACCGGTTGCTAAATCACTAACACTATTAGAGTTCCTCTGTATGTTCAAACCATTAAAAGTAAAATTAGAATTTAGCTGGTTATTTGCTGTTGTTACATCAGCATAAATAAAGCCGGCAGTATCCGGGTTTGTTGCTTGATCGAAGACCGGTCTGGCAACGCCAAGGTTCAACCCGACAGCACTTAAAGCGGTTGATGTGCCTGAATCGGATACGCTTTCAATTCTATAATCAAGTCCTGTTTTAGTTGCTGTTAAAGATAATTGACTTGTAGTGCTGGTTGGTGAAAAAACGGATGCCGTTACAATGCCTGCAGCAGATTTTAAATTTGTTGCTCCAATACTTAGATCAGTCACAACATCAAAACCGCTTTTAGCCGTTACTGAAATATAATTTGCAGGATCGGTTACGGTTAATGTTAATTGAGCATCGCCGACACTTGGTTGATCAAGAACTTTTACAGCATTAATTCCGGGTATCGATTGCCCAATCGCATTAGTAATCTCATCCATCAACGCACTGTAAGTGCTCCCCCCAACTACCGATATATCTGTTTTAGTACCGTTAAGGTCAACAGTAAATGTACTGGCACCACCCGTGTAAGAAGTTGCTGCGGTTTTTATGCTTGATGAGACTACCGCACGGTTCTGGGTGATTGCGTCTCTAACCTTTTCCATCGCAGTTTTATTTGTTTCAGATGCTGCAAATGTAACAGATACATTGCTTGTAAATTGAGCGCCCTTCCCATCGCCGCTTGCAATTACAAAATTATGTGTCCCTGCTGACGCTGTTGCGTTTAATGTAGAAGAGGTCATATCAGGTGAAATTGCAACATCACTTTTTGCAAGTTGGTTTACTCTTATATCATAACCACTTGCCGAAGCAGTACTGGTAGCGGTAGCATCCACAAAATCACTATTAGATGATGATGTGGTTTTTGATGCAAAGATGGAGTCGGTACCGGTTTGTCTTAAAACATAAAGTGATGATTTAAGTGCAGTTAATTTAGTTGTAAGCGTATCATAACCATCAGACAAATTCTGATATCTTTTTTGTTTAGTTTTTAGTGGGTCAACTAACTTTGTAGTTTCACTGGTAGTAAACTGCTTAACAAGAGAGTCAATTTGCTTACCGATATTTTGGGAACCAATAGCAGGAGCATCCATTTTATTACCATTTACATATTAAAAGCTTTCATCCATTCATAGCGTAATTCTGTAAGAATCTTAATTACTTCATCGTGGTTCTTTTTTCTCATTTGGTTTTGACAATATAAATATAATTTTAAAAACCCGGTTGAAATTTCTTTAACTTCTTCTGTCTCAAAACTCAAAGCATTAATTAATTGTTGTAACGCCGCATTTGTTTTTTCAAGGTTATTTCTTCGGCAGTTAATGATAGCAAAATCGTATATTTTAATCAAAAGCTGTTGAGGAGTTGCTTCTATAATTTCTTTTATGAGATATGGGTTTAATTTATTTTTATTTTGTGACAAATTTCTGTTAAGCATTTATCTATCCTTATTGTCAGTTTTATACATTTTATAATCCCCCCGGCAAAACACCGGGGGAACTTTCCATATAGATAATAATATATTATCTGAATAATCCGAGCAATGATTGTGGAGCTGAGTTCAACTGCGCAAGCATTGTAGTAGAAATCTGCGATGCGATCTTTCCTTTTGTTGCATTCAGTTGCTGTTGAGCAATGTCAGCACCGAATATACCGTCAACAGTAGCTTTAGCATTTGTAACTGCTGAAGAGACGAATTGTTCTTTTACATCCATTCTCTGGGTATAGTTACCAATTTTACCCAAAGCATCCTGTACTGCAGTTTGTAAAGTATCAACACTCAGAGTACTTATAGCATTGGTTGTACCGCCATCTACTGCTCCTGAGCCACCGGTAGTTATTGATGCAAGGCTTAGGGTATTCATCGTACCAAAATTTACTGTTGTATTTTCAGTTGTGCCTGTTCTGAAAGTGAAACCGGATGAGTATGTAGAAGCACTCAACAAAGCGGTATCATTAAATTTGGTGTTTGTGAAAATGGCACTGATTTCATCACCAAGGGCTTTAATATCATTAGCAAGTGATGTTTGATTTTTTGTAGTATCAAATGAATCCGAAATTTTTCCCTTAATCTGAATTATGAGATCATTGATACTTGACAAAGCCGATTCAGCCGTTGAGAGAAGATTTTTTGCTGAAGAAATGTTTGTCATTGCTGCTTTCATTAAAGAAATCTTAGCAGTAAGTTCTTTACCTACCCTGTACCCGGATGTATCATCAGCTACACTATTGATTCTGTTTTGAGAAGCCAATTGCAACTGTGCTTTTTGTGTCCGGTAGTCTGTTTGCTTTAGTGCATTATAAGCAGCGCTTGCACCGAGATTTGAATTAATTTGGAAAGCCATAGGAACCTCCTTGTTGGTTATAAATACTGCATATCCTTATGCAGCTTGTAATTAAATAGTGAGAGTGTAGTCTCAAGTATATTATCGGAAGGTAGATTAAGAAGTTTAGACCGGCATTAAAAAATTATTTTTTTACAGTAGCTTTAGTTTTTCTTTAAGAATTTTTAGACTATTTAAAACCTCAGGTGAAGAAACAAATTGAATTTCTGCGGATTGAATTAAAGCAACTACTTTTTCAAAGTTATTATTTTGTATATAAGCAGATACAAGGTAAAAAATTATTGAAGGATTACTTTCATTTAATCTTTTTGCTTTTTCTAACATTTTTTCTGCATTCGCAAAATCTTTTAACTGCATTAGGGTAATGCCCGACTTATTAAATAAAATTGCGTTTGAAGGAAATTTATTACAGAGAGCATTTAGTAATAATACTTTATTATCAGTTCGGCTATACTTTTCAAGAAGTGTTAAAACAAGGTCTAGATTTTTATCATCAATAAAATTCAGATATTGCTCTATTGTATTTAAACTAAATTTTTTATTATTCAATAACTCATCATACAATAGTAATTCGTTTAATGAATCACCTTTCGTTAAATTTTTACTCTCCTTTAGCAAAGGAAAAAAAATGTTAAATAAATAAGAATTACCGGAAGATACAGCAATTTTTAATCCTTGGTAAATAATACTTTTATCATCTAATAGTATGCTCTGGAAAGAGAATTTCTTACCTTCAGAATACTGCTTATTTACTTTATATGCATGATAACAACATGAACCGGCTTCTTTAAATTTCCCGTTTGCTATGTAAACTTCTGATGCCGCTAATAAATTTAAAGGCTGATCCGGATCACATTCAATACTATTTTTTAGATAATCTTCGGCTGCACCAAAGTTTTGTTTTTCTGCAAAGCTAATCCCTATATATCTGTATGCAAGTGCTTTATATTCTTTTTTTAAATCCGCTCCCTCTAAAGCTTCATAAAAATATAGTAGGGCTTTTTCTTTATCATCAAGCACTCCGTAGGTTTGACCTAAATGAAATGAAATATATGGGCTTTTCTTTTTATTATATTCTTCCAACAAAACCTGCAGGTTCCTACCGGCTTTTAACTTTAATTCATTGTTTGTTAAGCTATAACCAACGTGGTTAATTTCTAAAGTAGAATTTTTAATTCTGTATTTATTTTGTTTTAAAGAGTTTTCTATTTGTTCGTGAATTGCACCTTCAAAATTTAAATTCTTATCGTTTGGAAATAATCTTACATAAGCCATAACAGAAGGTCTGTCATTAATATTATCGATATTATTAATTCTGCAATAATAGGCTTCATTACTTTTTTGTCGGGTTAGTTTCTTTAATTCATTTATTGATTTATGCAGTAGTCTTTCATCAGCATCTAAATATAAGATCCAGTCCCCTGACGATTTTTTTAATGCATAATTTCTAGCCGCGGCAAAATCATTAATCCATTCAAAATTATATATTTTTGCCCCGAAAGTTTTTGCAATTTTAATAGTATTATCGGTTGAACCTGTGTCTACAACAACTATTTCATCAACAATGCCCTTTACACTCTCAAGACATTCTTTAATGTGTTTTTCTTCATTTTTAACGATCATACTTAAAGTAATCATAAAGGTTCGTCCCGTCTCAATTTAAATTGAAACTATGTGGAAAATTTTTTATGAATAATTTATACTCCAATCTTTCTTTTATCTGTTCAATAGTACTTTTCCAATCTCCGCTTTTTTGTTGACGGAATAGTTTCATTGTTGGATACCAGGGTGAATCATTTCTGTGCAAGAACCAGCGCCAGTCTGAATAATAAGGCAGCATAACCCAGGTTTCTATTCCCATAGCGCCGGCAAGATGAGCTATTGATGTATCAATTGAAATGACTAAATCCAGATTTTTTATAATTGCTGATGTATCAATGAAAGGTGTTTCATCAATATTTTTGAACGAGGTAACCGGAAGTCCTTTATAATCAATGGCATTATCGGTTTCCTCTTTTTGTAATGAGAAATATTTAACGCCGTTTATTGAAAACAAAGGCATTAAGACATCCAGATTACAAGAACGGTTTTTGCCGTACAAATTGTTGGAAGCTCCTGACCAAACAATGCCGATTTTCATTACTTCATCACAACAAATTATTTTTTTCCATTTTTCTATTTTATCCGGTTTGGCAAATAAGTATGGAATTTCATTTGGAATAGTTTCAAATTTTGTGTGGAAATATTTTGGAAGACTTAATAAAGCTACCTGGTAATCATAATCAACTTGTGGTTCTTTAAACTCCGTCTGCTTAATTATTTCGTCTATGTACTTATGTTCTTCAAAAAGGTGAAATAATTTTGGATTGCATTCAAAAATTACAAAAGCACCTTCCATTTTTAATAATTTTAGAAACCTCAAAAATTGAATATTATCCCCCAATCCTTGTTCTGAATAAACGAGTATTCTTTTCCCCTTAACATCCTGATTTTCTAATAATTTATCGGTTAGTTTTTTAGTGTTTACAGATTTAAGATTTTTCCTGAATTCATATTCTATCCAACCATCTTTAAAGTTTTCAAGTTTTAGATCAAGTAATGCTTTATTCCATATAGCAAGTTCTTGATTTGGATTTATTTCAATTGCTCTTTTATAATATTCCAGTCCCTCTAAATGCTTTCCCGATCTCTCACAAACAACGCCCAGATTATAGTAAGCATCATCAAAGTCATTTTTAATCCTGATAGATTCTTTATAAAATATTTCGGCATCTTTAAATTGCTTGAGCTTACGATATGCATTGCCTAAATTATAATATGCAAGAGATAGCTCCGGGTTATATTGAATTGTTTTTAAATAACAATTAATTTCAGATTGTGTGTTCCCCTGTAGACAATATATCAACCCAAGATTGTAGTGTGCTTCATAAAATTCAGGCTCCAACTCAATAGCTTTTAAATACCATTTTTTTGCTTCTTCAAGTTTTCCTAATTTTTTAAATACCGTACCCAAAGCGGAAAAATATTCTGCTTTAGCTGGGTATTCTTTTATTAATGATTCAATATAAAATCTCGCTTTATATAAATTATTTTTAGTGAAACTTTCTGCTGCAAGCTTTAAAAGATTTTCAGCATTATTTCCATAATTCGCCTTAATTTCAAAAATATTTTGGGCAGGAATTTTCATCTTTTTTATTTAAAACCATTAACTAATTATTTTAATTAAATTTTTTGCAACTATAGACCATGAATGTTTTTTCATATCTTCAGCGGCTTTTTCGCCTATAATTTTTAACCTGTCCCTGTTATTATATGCGTATTCAATTTTGTCTATTATTTCATCCAGGTCCGGTTCCTCCCAATTCGACATTAACCGGTTATCAGAATTATAGAGGTTAAATTCTTTCATTTTTTCCAACATAATGGAATTATCAGCTGAAAGTATGTCTTTGTGACCGGTATTAAAAGAAGCAATAACAGGTTTTCCACAAGCCATATATTCCATCATAATAAGATTAGTACCCCCTTCGCACCTGTTCGGAAATAGACCAATATCTGAAGTCAGATAAACTTCACGTAGATTTTTATTTGGTATCAGAGGCAAACTAAATACACGGGCAGAATCTAAATCATTAACCTTACATATATTCAGCATAAATTCCTCCCAGGTATTCCCTTTTTCTTCATATTTTATGAACTTTGACTGTGACATACTTTTCATTGTTTGCTGCCAGGCGTTATACCAAGAGTTTATAAGAATAATATCTTTGTGTTTTTTCTGAAGAATAGAAATTGCTTTTATAATTAGGTCCTGACTTTTCCTTATCTCAAACTTACCACCTGAGTAAATTACAAACAGATTATTATTACCAGGGCTTTTACCGGGATAAAACGTTTTCGGATCTATTCCCTGGATTAGTATATCAGCGTTTTTAATACCCGCAGTTATAAGTTTTTCATATGACCATGTAGATGCAGCAATAACCTTATCGTACTTTTCAGAATTTAACACTGAATTTTCGTTGAGTTCATTTTCAAAAACTGTATAACCGTAATTAAATTTTCCTCTTACGTTAAACAACGGATCAAAATTAATGCCCACTAATATTTGGAATACCTTACCACTGCTTAATTCTTCGGTTGAAGTTGATTTGTTATTTGAAAGATCAACAATTTCAATTTCATTTGAGACTTCTTTTTTAAGATGTTTACAAACTATTCCCCATCCAAAGTTACCATCTTCGGATAAACCGAGAAATAATTTTTTTTTCTGTGTTGTAGGATTCAAAGTTTCGCGAAGTGGTTCATTATTCATTTTATGATTTATCATATATTCTAAATTGTTTTTGATTTTTCTGACAACGTCATTCCATTGACCTGGTTTCTGCTGCCTAAATAATTTCATAGTAGGATACCAGGGAGAATCCGTCCTATCAAGCATCCATCTCCAGTCCGGTAAAAATGGAATGAGTACCCATACGGATTTTCCAAGTGAACCTGCTAAATGTGCTATTGAAGAATCAATGGTTATAACTAAATCAAGATTAGAAATTATTGCGGCAGTATCTTCAAGAGTTTGTATTTTATTTGCAATGTCAATTACCTGTTTTTTAAAACTATTTGCTTGATTAGAAGCACTACCTTTTTGCAGGGAATAAAAGTCAACTCCGGGAACCGATAAAAAAGGCAGAAACATTTCAAGCGAGCACGACCTGTTTTTATCATTTGTATGAGTTGGACTTCCAGCCCACACAATTCCTACTCTAAAATTATTTTTGCCGAGTAATTCTTTTTCCCACGAATCTGCGAGAGAAGGAGTAACATAAATATATTTAGTTTCTTTCGGAATATTGTCAATTGTAGTTCCAAAATAGAATGGAAGACTCAGTAGCGGAATGTGATAATCATATTTAAATTCCGGTTCTTTATTTTCATTTTTTTCAACTAATTTGTCAATGCCTTTAAGGTTTTTAAAAAGAAAAGTAAGCTGCTTATTACATTCAAAAATTACTACAGCACCTTTTTTCTTCAGCATCGGCAAATATCTAACAAACTGAATCGAATCGCCAAGCCCCTGTTCACCAATAACCAGAATTATTTTACCGTCAATATTTTCTGATTGAAGAAAAGGTTTTTTAAAATTCCTTTGGGGATAATCGGGTCTCTTTAAACGCCATTCATATTCCGCCCAACCTTTTTCAAAATTTTCCTGTAAAAGATAAATATGTGATTTATTGTAATGTACTTCCGGTATGTTTTCATCGACAGTAAGTGCTACATTACAATATCTTAATGCTTCTTTAAAACGCCGCTGTACCATCATATCCAGGCTGAGATTTGTAAACGAGAAAGCTTTACTCGCTTTATCGCCTGTAGCAAGATTATAATAAAATTCAGCTTCTTCGGATTTACCTGTATCACATAAAACGTCGGCAATATAAACGTAAGCCAACTTAACCCCGGAATCTATTTCTAAAGTTTTTTTATAAAATAGGGTGGCTAAATCATATTTTTTTAAGTCACGGTAAATATTACCAATGTTTAAATAACAAATGGCATTTTTAGGAAATAATTCAAGGGCTTTGTTAAAATAACGCAGGGATATATCTAATTTTTTTAATTTATAATAAACAAGCCCCAGGTTGTTTATTGCGCCCTGATGTTGAGGTTCTAAGGTAAGTGTCGTCTCAAAATTCTGAATTGCCTTTTCAAAATTTTGGGTCTCTAAATAACAATTTCCAATGTTAAAGTAAACTACGGGATTATTAATATCTGTAATTAATGCTTGTGAATATAACTCTATTGCGTTTTCAAACTCCTTTATCTTCAACTTGAAATTTCCAAAATTTATTAATGCGTCTCTATAGCTTGGGTCATGTTTAAGTACAAGTTTGAAGCACTTTTCTGCTTCTTTAAATTTTTTCAGGTTTGTAAAAATAACCCCGGAATTATTTAACGCAGCAGTTTTAAGAGGATTTAGTTCAAGGGTTCTTTGATATTCTTCAATAGCAAGTTCAAATTTTTTCAGAAACTGATAACAGTATCCTAAATGATAATGCGCTTCAGAATAATTTTCAGAAATAGATATGGTCTTCTTAAAATAATCGCTTGCTTCCAGGTACTTTCCCTTTTGAAGATGGGCTATTCCCGTTTCATAGAGAGAATCGGGATTTTGACAACTCAAGTCTTGAGTATCTGTAGAAACCCTACTATTTAATTCGTCGTAATTATTGTCTGAATATTTTTCCACAATAAGTTATCCGTTAGCTAACGGATCAATTTTTATTAGTTATTACAAAATTTTCTGTGATTTTTATAAATGAACCGTGATACTTGTAATAGGCGGTGGTTTCAATCTCTAAAAATTCAGATACCATTCTACCAGTTGATATTTTCATCTTCATACCTCTCGAAAAGATTATTGAATTCCTTTTTATTGTTCCACATATTTTTTAGTAATACGGCTATCATTAAAACAAGAACAGCAATTACAGCAAACATTGGTATCAATTCCATTTTTTAACTCCATTAATGATTATTGAAATAAATGTCACCACTCCGCTAAATAGGAACAGGACAATCCGTTAGCTAATGGATAGGATTATTATTGTTGTATTCATTTTATACCCATTCTTTTTTCTATTAAATTCTTGACAACCGTTATTTTTCCAATCAATTTCAACAATGCAAAAACACGGAAGTAAAATCCAGCTCTATAATTTAAAGGGCAATTCTATTACTTTGCAGACAACGTGTCTATTATATTTTCTAACTCCGGTTTTAGGCTATCAAGTTCAGCCGACCTATTCAGCATATTTTCAACTTTTTGAAGTCCCTGCTTTGCGAAAGTATTTTCATTATTATAGCTAAGGGCTAAGTTGAATTTATCTTTAGCTGTTTCAGTGTTGTTTTTTAATAACTCAATTTCACCAAGAGTAGCATACGCCTGAGATGAAAAGGGATTTAAACTTAAAGCATTTTCTACTGATTTTTCTGCCTCTACTATTTTTTGGAGTCCCAAATAATTAAAAGCTATAAAATTTTCTATACTTGCTAAAAATACTGTGTGTTCTTTTTTAGCTATTGTCAATTTTTCAATAGCTTCACTAAACCTTTTTTGAACAAATAGATCAGAAGCTTCTTCAAAATAATTGTCCTTCCCTTCAGGAGATTCAGCTGAGTCATCGGCAAATAATGAATTATCATCCTCAGCAAAACCTAATTTCACATTTATTTCAGTTAATGCATTTTGAGCACCCGGGTGAGATGGATTATTTTTAACAGCCCATTCAAACATTACTTTTGCATTGTCTTCCAATCCATTAACGAGGAAATATTTACCAAGTCCCAAACACGCTTCAGATGAATTTGGATTTGTTTCTAAAGCTATTTCAAAGTCTTTTTTGGCATCGTCAAATTTACGCTGACTAAATTTTGAAGTTCCTCGCAAAATGTAAAGGTCTTCAAGGCTGAATTCATTTTCATCTGATGGTGAGTAGACTTTTTCAGCTTCATCCAATTTAGTCACAGCCGTATCAAATACGCTATCGGTAAAAAAATTATACGCTGTTAAAAACAGTTCGTTAAATGTGTTCATTGTTGCTCCTATGTAATATTATTGTTTAAAAATCCGATTCATTTTATTTCAGTTAATTCTGCTAAATCCATCTGTTCGTGGGCTTTCTGATAAACTTTAAAGGCTTCTTCTTTCTCACCTAAAGCCGATAACGCATCTCCCATTCCTTTATATGCACGTAACGAACCATAGTTATTATCGAGCTCTTTTTGGAAATAGTTTATTGCTTGTTCAAATTTTCTTTCAATTAAACAAATTTTTCCGGCAAGGTGAAGAAGAGAATCAATTTTTGTTTGGCTATTATCGAAGTTAAACTTTTTGTTTTCAAGAACAGTCTGTAGGTAATTTAAAGCTAGCCCATATTCTTTATCCTGTATACAAACCTGTGCCCTTTGAACTATTTCCGATAATTCATCCGAATCCAGAGGGTAGAAGATATTCTTGTTCAAATATTCTTTACCTCTAAGCCAGATCTCTTCAGGATCTGCGCCCCATTTTTCGACAAAAATTTTCTTGTTTATCTCCAACCGCTCTGCATATTTTTTTGTACCGTCGGCAGTAAAACTTTTTGAACCGAAATGATGAATAAAAACATCTTTTGCTACTACTGTTTTATAACCTGCTATTTGTGCACGCAAACAAAAATCATCGTCTTCAAAATTACCGGGTGAAAATCTTTCATCCAGCCCGCCGATTTTTTCAATTACTTCTTTTTTTATTAACGTGCAAAGAAAGGCAACACGGGGGAATTGGAAAATTTGCCCGGCGTTTTTCTCCCTATTTTTCTTCGCATACACATGCATCTTTGGTATGTCGGGATATGTTGCTTCTTTATCAAATTGTACACCGCTTACAGAGTTGCTGATCGGTCCGACTAAACCTATTTGGTTATCGACTTCGGCAACTTCAACCATTCTTTCAAGCCAGCCCTCAGTTACAATTATATCGTTATTTGCAATTAGGATATATTTACCCTTTGCAACTTTTATAGCCTGGTTAACCCCTTTTGGAAACCCGAAATTCTCTTCATTAAAAATTACCTTTATCCTTTCATTTTTTGTTGAAAGCTCTTTAAGATAATCTACAGTTTCTTTATTACTCCCATTATCAACAAGGATCAGTTCATAAGTGGCTTTTGTAAATTTCAGCAAAGATTGAACGAATGATTTTGTGTATTCAAACTGGTTGAAAGAAAGAGCGATGATTGAAACGATTGAGGAACCTGAAGCGAAATCGTTTTTCCATATCCGGTTAAATTCGTTTACAATTTCATTCCTATTGGGAATGTTTTTTATCTCTTTATCATATTTGCTGTAAATTTGCTTACGTACTTTATCGAATAAATATCCTTTAGATGAAGTGGTTGAAGAACCATCTAATTTCCAACTAACTTCGCATGTAATTTTCTTTATATGTTTAAATGGTGTTAATTCCGATAACCGTAAAAGTAACTCCCAATCTTCCAGTACATTTATAGTTTCGTTAAACAAACCGGCTTCAAAAAGTTTTTCCCTTTGTATCGCAAAACAATTTATCGGGGCAATATTTCCAACCAGTAGTTTGTTCCTTTCATAATCAATTGAATATGGAACCGACTCATCAATTATTTTATATCCTTCATTTGTTTTTTCATAAACTACACGCACTGCATCCGTATAAACAATGGAATTAGAATCAGAAAGATTATCGGAAATAATCAGCAGATGATCCGGATAAAAGATATCATCATCATCGAGGAATGTTATATACTTTCCTCTTGAAACTTTGATTCCATTATTACGGCTTGCAGAACGCTCCCTATTCATTATGTTCCGAACGTGCTGGTAATTAAACTGTCCTTCAAATTCTTTTAGGACACTTAAAATTTCTTGTTGACCATCATTTACAACAATAACTTCAAAATTTTTATATGTCTGCTTAGTTAAACTTTGCAAAGCTTTTTTTAAAGATTCCGGTCTGTTATAGGTAGGAATTACAACCGAAAATTTTACCGATTTATGAAGATATTCGGAACAATTATAATGGGATAAATACGTACCTGAAAGCGGAGGTAAATCAGATACTGAATCCCAGTTTTTTTTACGTGCTTTTTCAGATTCTTTTAATGAAATATTTTGATTTACATGTTCTACGCTACTCTCAGATAAAAGATACAAACCCAATATTTTATTTATGTGCTCAAATTTTTCAAGCTTTACAATTCTTAACCAAAAGTCATAATCTCCTGCGGATTTATAAACTCCATCGAAATAACCATATTTTTTGTGAAGCGTTTTTCTCCACATAGGCTGCGGACCTATGTAACAAATTCTGAATAAATTCGTACGGTCAAATTCAGGCCAAAGCAGCAGCCCTGTTACGGGAGCGGTCTCAAATTCTTCATTCTCTCTATCCGTAACTTTTGAGTCGGCATAAACAAGTGCTATATTATTTTTTTCATCAAGGGCATTCGCTAGAATTTCAAGTGCATCTTCTTTGTGTCTGTCATCCGTATTTGCATTAGTAATGTATGTTCCTTTTGCTACTACAATTCCTCTGTTCCAGGCTTCGTAAATTGTTTCTCTGCCGGTTTTTACATATTTAATATTTTTATGTTTATCCTGATATTCTTTTACAATCTCATCTTCATTCTGTTGTGAACCCGAATTAACGATAACAATTTCCAGTTCGCCTTTTTTGTACAAAGTCTGATTGATCAAATCATCGAGGCAACCGCGGAAAAATTTCTCGGAATTATATGTTGATACTATTGCCGAGACTTTAATTGATTTGTCATTAGTTTTTACAACAGGTTCAATAAATTGTTCATACTTCTTATCAACAGTAAGCAGTTTTTCTATCGAGATATTGTTTTTAATTGATGTTTCAAAAATATGTTTTTTAACTTGTTCAATATTTTTTATAAAAAAATGTTCTTTAACAAGTAATTTATCTTTGAGCTGATTTATTTGATTTAACCATTTTTTGAAGAAAACGTACGTATCTATCTTATAAGTTTTGACTGAGTTTAATTCTTTTGTGGCGTCTTCAATATTTATATGTTCTACAAGGGAATAATAGGATGGTATTATTTTAAAACCTTTGTCAACTATCCTCCAGCAAAGATCCGCATCACCGGAATAGAATGTTAATGCTTCATCAAATCCTTTAACCTTTTGAAAAGCTTCTTTCTTTATCAAACCAAAATTAATAAAGGGGCGTTCACCATAAATATCAAAACCATAATCCTTGAAAAAGCCGTCATAATCCTGAATTGTGTTCCTATGCAAAAATGAGACCCCACCTACTGTTTTATCTTTCACAGATTGTAGTGCAAAATTGCAAGCAAATGGATGTAAAACTATATCATCTGAAGCATACATTATCCATTGCCCTTCAGAGTGATTAAATCCGTGGTTCATAAGTTTTGTCCACGAAAAAGTTTCTTGGACACCGAATATTTCTTTATCGAAAAAGATTTTTTTTATGTTGTATTCTTTAATTAATTTATCATATTGCTCGGTAAGTTCATCACCACAATATAATAGTACTTCATAGCTAAGACCAAAACAGGCATTATCTAGTGATGATAAAAATGATGAAAGACCCTTACTACGATTTTTTGATGGAAGGACAAATGAAATTGTCGGTCTCTTTTTATTAATTTTCAAATCATTCAAGTATTCAGAAGGTAAGTCTATATTATAATTAATTTGAGTAAGTTTATTTTCACTTTTTACATTTAAAATTTCAGCCCAATTATTGATTTTTTCTAATATTTCAGGTGATCTAATTCCGCGTTGAAATAACTCTTTAAATAAAAAATATACTTGTGGAATAACAAAATTTTTATCAGCAACCTCAGCTAATTTATTTAAAACCCTTAAGTTTTTTCCGGATTTAAAGGACAATAAATAATTTTCATAACTTGCTTTAAATTTTTTCTTATTCTCGTTAAAAAGTCCTTTTAAATAATTATAGAATGGGTCTTCTGCATAATTATTTGAATCATTTTCAAATAATAATTCAAGTTTATTTTTTTCGGTAAATAATTGTTTTTCATAATTAGCGTATTGTTTTAAGTCTGTTCCATTTAAATTAAATAATTCTTTTAATCTATTTAGTGCAATGAAATATTTCTCATCTTTAAATTCTGAAATATTATCGGTAAAATTATTCGTCACATCTGCTGTTTCTAATTCAACTACCTGAATTTCAAATTCACCTTTTAGAAAATTTTCTATTCCTGTTATTTTTGGTAACCCTCCAAGAAAATCATATTTATATTCAGATTGTAAATAGACAGTTGTTTTGTTCTGATTTCGAGTCATCATATTTTCCATCGCAAACGAAATGACTTGATGATCGATATCTTTAATACAAGTAGTGGTTCTATACTTACATTGCCAGTTACATCCAAAACATTCAAGAGGTAATGATACAATAGAGGTCAAATTAGAATATGGCATAAATCTACCAAAATGACCTCCACCGAGAAGTATTAAATTTGGTGTGCCTACAGCACAGGCAATATGTGCCAGTCCTGTTTCTGCTCCAACAGCAGCAGCACATTTCTGCAGTATTGCAGCACTTTGCCTAACAGTTGTTTTACCGGTAAGGTCAACAACCTTTACGGTTAAGTCCTTAATATTTGCCTGATTTACCTGATGGTCTTTAGCCGAACCAAGCACAACAACCTCAAACCCATTTTCGTTGCAATAATTATTTATTGCTTTACCATAATCATTGTAAATTCTTACTTCATATTGTGCACCTGCAAAAAGAGCTATTGTTTTTTTGCTTTCCAAATTGTTTTCTGAAAATACTTTATCAGCATAATTATGGTCTTCCTCAGTCAGCCATATTGATGGAGTAAGATTATCACATTCAATTCCAATTCCCGTAAGAAAATCGTGATGTCTTTCAAGTTCAGTTAATGATGCAGAATTTATTGGAATAAGTTTTGAATAGGATTTATTATTTTTTTCCCATTCTTCTTTTAACATATTTGATAAATCTCCTTGATGAGCTATTTTAATTTTTGTTTTTGTACATAATGTTAAAAAGTCTGCTATTACATCACGTGAAAAAACTGAATTTATTGCATACTCAGCTTTAATTGAATACAATTTTAGAATAATTTCTTTTCTATATTCTTCTTCTGCAACAAATTTTTTCTTATCAAAGGAAATAATATTATCTACGAATGGAGAAACTTCGTATAGTTCACTTACAATATTTTGGCAAACAACCGTTATTTTATATTCATTATAAAACTCTTTTAACGGTTTCAACATAGACGAGGCAAGGATACTATCGCCTATAGCATCTGTGCGAATCCATAAGATATTTTTTGTATCCTGTTCTTGATTTGTTGTTGGAGTAGATTCAGGCTTTTTACCGATTATCCTAATCTCTTCACCAAGATTTTGCTTATTTAATTCTTCAAGCATTAGTGATAATTCTTCATTTGACTTATGGGGGTACTTATTCTTTAGAATTTGCAATGGAATCTTAGAACCGTAATCGCCTCCGGTTGTTGAGTATTTTACGATATCTAAGTGTGCTTTAGTAAATAGATTTGTTATTGAATCTACAGTAAAATAAGAATAATGACAGTTACGATCGAGCCAATCCCATCTTTCACCAAGATACGCTGAACACAAACTATAAAAATTAGGAACAACACAATAAAATATTCCACCCGGTTTTAAAACATAATCTATTTTTTTTACCAGCTTTAGAGGGTCGGGAACGTGTTCAAGTACATGCGACATTGTTACAATATCAACACTATTTTCGGGAATGTTTGAATCGGTAAATTGCTCCTGCCTAACATCTAATTTGAGAACATCTTGGGCAAATTGAACATTGCGGTTTATAAATTCAAACCCTATAACATTCATTCCGCTTTTACGTGCATTATGTAATAACGCTCCCCAACCACATCCTATATCCACGAGGGTTCCACCCATAATGTCTTTGCCGTAATAAGCAACTGCCTCATTAAACAAACCCTTCCGCTGCGCAGCAATGTATTCATCTTTAGTATCCAAAAGATTAAAATCTTCGGGAACGGCAACGGTGACGGCAGCATCAGGGATACCTACGGTATAAACATTTTTGTAATAGTTTTCCATCCATTTTTGAGTCGGACGCTCTTTAAGAAATACAAAGCCACATTTATTGCACCTTGTTATGTCAGGAGGATGGACGATACTGCTTTTATCCGAACCGCAGATAAGACAATTAATGATTTCTTTATCTTTAACGATTGAAGTTAAAGTCTTCACCTCTATTTTTGAGTCATAAGTAAACTTAGCAATACAAAATCCGAATTTTTCCTCGGATGATGTAATGATTTCAAAACGGGGATCGCTCTTAATTTGTAAAAAGCTTTTTTTGTGTTTAATATGGTTTATATCATCGAGAGCTATTATACAATCTTTTCTCAATTTTTCAATAAGATAATTAAATTCAAGGTTGCCTATATGTCCCCCACTGTCTAACAAAATAAAATCAGGTTTATATTCAAAGGATATAAGACATTTTTCTAACATGTTATCTTCTACACTTTCAAAATTTGTTTCATCATAGTATAACTTTGCCCTTTCATTTTCTTTATGGTCAACAAAAATATCGTCGAACTCGACTTCCTTAACCGTGCTTTTGTCTATCTCTTCTATGGAAGGCAGCATTTTACGGGGAAGAGAAAGACCATGTAATAGAGTTACATAATTACTTAAGCCATCGTTTGTAATGTTTTGTATTGCTTGTTTGTAATTGTTTTCGTTTACTTCAATTGAAAAAAACTGGTTTTTACCCAATTCTAATTTTTTGAGTGCAGAAGCAATAATTTTTGTAGTGCCGGTGCCTAAATAGGTACCCGTCTCTATGATTTTAGTTGGTTTTATTTTAGTAAATATTTTGTTAATTTCTTTTGAAAATACGGATTCAGCATCGATTTGAGTTAAATTTTTCTCAACTGAATAATCTTCAGCTACTTTAATTCCTTTTCTTTTTGTAGTAATTGGATGTGCTTGTATGGGAGAGGAAAAAATATATTCACCAATTTTATTACAAAATGCATCCCAATTGTGATTCCTTTCAATAATATCTCTATTCTTTTTTTGAAGAATCTTTAGAGCTTCTTCATTTATATTTAAAGCATTATTAACTGTTAGGATATTATATTTTTCATTATCAAGTGATAATAATATAAATGAAGAATAGTAATACCCACATTGTGGTGTTGTAATAGGAATTAGACCAAAAGACATAGCTTCAAGTAAAGTAGTGGGTGAAGCATCACTTACAGACATATTTATAAAAAAATCACATGTATTAATAATGTCATCAACTACCCCTTTATCATTTAACTTAATACTACCAAGAAACTTAGTATTGGGACGATTATTTAGCATGGAAATATCTTCATTTGAATAATAACCGGCAATAACAACCTGACAATCAATTTTTAGTAGTAAATTAAATAATTCTTTAGTCCCCTTTTCTCTACCACTACGTCCAAAAACAAACAATCCTCTCTTGCCAACAGAATTAAAACTATTTTTTAATAGAGGAAATAAATTTGAATCAATGGCATTATCAATCCTAATAATTTTGTTTTTTAAATATCCAAATTCGGTCTTTTCAATATTATCTACCCAGTATGGACCACTAATTAAAAATACTTTATCTGCTTTCTCAGCTACGTCTTTAATATATCTGTTTATTTCAGGAATTCTTGTATGTAATGGCAACAATAAATATTTACTGCCTACATGTTTAGAAAATAATCTTTTAATTGCTGTATTTTCATCTGGATGAGGATGACCTATAATAATATCATTTTTCTTAACATCAATTGGAGTGTTTACATCTTCAAGGTCGTAATATCTAACAACCATTTTTTGTTCAAAAAAACGGTATAATTTATTTGTGATAGTATTCGGTGCTATTATAGCTTGATCATTTTTCGGATCTCCGGAATAAACAAAATGTATAATAGGGCTATCTACTTTTAGAGGTAGGGATTTTTGCTGAGTTTTAGAATTTACAATACTTTTACATTCGCCTATGAAATAATAATCTTTTCTATAAGGTTGCTCATAAAGTCCACTAAATGATTTTTCATAAATAGTTTTAAAGTTTTTACTTAAAAATTCATTAAGATATTTTTTAGTAAGTCGGATTGGATGTCCCGCATCGTATTGTTTTTCAACTATTTTTTTGACAGTTTCTTCGGAGAATGCCACATCTGTAAAAACAAAAATCCCTCCATCTTTAAGCATAGAAAGTAAACCCTCAAAAATTTTGGGAATATTAAAACAATGCTCAAGGACATTATTCATAACTACTAAATCATATTTATTTTCCGGCATAAATTCTTCAATTGTTGAATTAATGATTTGCACCTTATGCCCGGCAAGAACACTATTTTTATATGTGCAATGTGGGTGTTGTAAATATTCTAAAATTAAAGGATCAAGTAGTGTAACACTTTTTACTGATTGCTGCAAAGGTAGAATAAGTCTTAAATTAGTAAATGGTCCACATCCTAACTCTATTACGTTTTCAAATTTGAAATTCTTAAGTGCTGCATAATTATTAAACCTTATTTTGTGTTCAAGATTTCTATCATCGCTACTTTCCAGGCTTCGTTCCATCCAAGTCTTTTTTTCATATTTCTGAGCTTTACTCCAACGGTTTTTGTCAACCGTTATAATTCCTTTATCAGTCAGATAATTCATATCATTATTATTATCCAACATATCGGTGGCGTTTTTTCCATAAAAGATTTCTATCTCGTCACTGACATAAACAGATTTAATTAATTCATTATTATTAGTATTACTCCTAACTAAGAAATCTTTTCTCTTAAACGCACTCCAGCCATTTCTTTCATTTTTATAGCATTTAACTTGCATCCAGTCAGGATGATTTAACAAATAATTATGATTAAGAGAATTCTTGTAAGTATTGATATCATCAAGGACTACAATATTTGTTTTATTAATAAATTCTTTTAATTCTTCTTTTGCAAAAAATTCTCCCGAATCAAAAAATACTAAATCAAATATTTCTTCTTGTATAATTTCTTTGATAACTTTTTGTTCTCGCGATAACATATTAAGAATAGAAACACTAGATTCGTACCAATTTTTAATTTCATTTTCTGAATAGTTTTCCAATAATACTTTGCCATAAGTTTTAATATCTGAGCTTACAGTTTCCCAACTCGGGATTGTTTTTACATTTATAAACGTACCCCAAATTGGCTCAACAAAGGAATATTCGGCAATATTAATTTTTAGTTTATTAAATGTTTTTTCTTGTGCTTCAATAGCATAAATCTTACTGTTTAGATTTAAATATTTTACACTTTCGGCTATTATTGTTGTCGAACCTAATCCAGTTGCCGCACCTATATCCAAAATAACTTTTGGATTGTAGGTATCTATTAATTCATATAAATATTTTCCTAGTTTTGATTCATTATTTATTTGTGGTTGAACAACGTAAAAAAGACTATAATAGTTTTCAATTCTCTTTATTATTTCTTTTACTTCTATATTATTAGGAAATCTTGCATTTAGTATCTTACAAATGTTTTCAGCTACTTCATACTTCTTCATCTTTTCGGCAGTAATTGCAAGGCATATCACATCATTAATGTTACTAAATGATGTACTGATAATTTCAACTATATATTTTTCAGCCGATTGCGTTTCGCCAGCACTTACATATAAATCCGCTAGGCTAATAATTGCATAATAATTATGTTTGTCCATTTTAACTGCCTTTTCAAAGAAAAACTGCGATTCTATTTCTTTCCCTTGAATTAAATAAATCTCTCCAAGCTTAGAAAATGCTGTTGTATTATTTTCATTTTTATCTATCCATTTTGTACATATCTCTTCAGCCTCTTCAAATTTACCTGATTTAATTAGTTGGTCAATTGAAGAAATGAAATTATTACTCATTATAATAGCTCTGTAATGTTATCAAAAGAGTGCTTTTTGTTGACAGCTTCTATTTCTTTATAATCATTCAGTGCAGGCTGGTTTACATAAATTTTATTTCTCCTAATTTTTTCCTGAGCTATAGGATCAAGAATATTTGAAGCAAATCGGTATGCAACCTTCTTAGTAATTTTTTGTGACTCAATAAACATTTACTTTTCTGAAAAATGATTTTTAGGTTTTCTTAGGCTAAAACCATTCCAAAATTATTTATTAAATTTTTTAACTTTTTAAATTAAAAATGGGTTAAAATTGTAAGTTTGGTTAAAATTAGCCATAAAATCGGCTGGTGGGTTACAGTAATTTCAGGATCACTTGTGTTTCTTTTTGCAACTGCTGTTCTACTTCTTCTTTGTATTTTTTTTCCTGCGCCCTTTTTTCCGCTGTTAAGGATTCGATGTTTTTCTTAATACTTTCATTATTCTTTTTAAATCTATCATCACTTAATTCTTCACTTTCTTTTGCCTCCTTTCTACAATAATTAATAGAGTTTTCTTTTTTAGCTTTTATTTTATTAATCAATTGCAATAGTTTTTGCTTCTGGTTTGAACCTTCCAAAACAGTTATCCCTGCATAAATAGTAGCAAACACTAATCCTATTGAAAAAGCCATCACTCCCCATTTTAAACCGGAAACTAAGACAATAAAAAGAAAATCGCTGAACTTATTGTAATCAACCATAAAGTTATTTGAATAACCGGCACATCCCCCCATTAAAGAAATTGTGGTAGAAAGAATAATGTTATATGTCATTCCATTTTTGAATGAATAATTAGGATTAAACTTTTTAATTAAATGTATATTCTTAATTTTTTGTTCCACCGCTGCAATATTAATCTTTGCATTGTTTTCAATTTCGTCTATCTTATCCTGAAATTTCTGCTTCAATTTTGCGTTAAACTCTTCATGATTATGCACTATATGTATTAACTCTTCTTGTTTATTTTTAATCAACTTATCATAATGGTTTAACCTCGATTTTATTTCAAACTCATATTTGTCATTAATAGCTTTAATTATTAATTCCATCGTGTTGACAAATTTTTGATGAAGTTTATTTTGAGATCCAATAACCAAAATATTTTTATTATTGGAATATTTTTTTAAGAAATTTTCAATAAAGGTAATATTGTTTTTAATATTATCATCATAACAATCAATTATATTTAGATTTTTGAAATTATTTATGTTTTTATTAATTGTACTAATTTCAAACTCTGTTGAGCCTTGTAGATCAAAAAGAAAATCTGAAAAAAACTGGTAGGATTGAGAGACTTCGGAATAATAAAAAATATTAATAATTGTTGCATAACTGATAAAATAATCCAACATTTCAATGTCATTATTTTCTATTGCATATTCAATTCTTGTTATATCATAATTTGTAATATCTGTTAAAACTTCAATAGGAAACGGTTCTTTTTTTAATAAAAAAGCGCTATATGATTGAAAAAATCTAATATTAATTCCATTGGGTTTGATAGTTAGAGCATCAGAGAAACTATTATAAGCATTCTCTATATTATTTTGTCTTAGAAATACAAACCCCTTATAAAGGTTTATTAAATATCTTATTTCTTCTTTTACGTCATTATTGAGATTATTATTTTTTATAATTTCTAATGATTCATCAAGTAATGTAATGGATTTCTCGTAGTTAAATAGAGAACTATCGTATGCTAAAATCATAGAGTAATAAATAAGATGCAGAAAATTTTTTTTGTTTGATTTATTCTCAATAAAATTAATTGTAGATAATGCAAAGTATTTTTTCTCTTCGTCCGATTTTATTGTCAACCATTTTAAATAAAATTCTTTAACATTCTTATAAAAAGTCTGTCCTCCAATTTGAGAAAGCGTTTTTTTAATAGAATTTTCAATATACATTATTAATGGTGAGTTAAATGACCAGAATAATGGAGCACATTCATAAATAATAAATACTTCATTAAGTTCTTCCGGCAAAGAGAAGCTATAAAAAGTCCTGCTTGCTTCTAATAATTTAGAATAATCAGGCTTTTTCAAAACATCAATTTCAAAATATTCTTTTGCTAATCCCCTAAACTTTTGTCGAGCTAGGTCTGCTAATTCAAGATTATCATTATTTCCGTCTATTACCAGTTCTTTCAAATCCATATGCGTACTATTATTCTTCTATTTTAAGAATTCTGCTTTTTTAATAATTAAAAATATTAATTGAGTATAACAACTCCGTATTTATTATCGAAAAAAAAAGTTAATATTTTAATTTAATTGTGTGAAAATTAAATGTCTAAATATCAACAAAGAGGTTGGGTAAGGATAATTCTAAATTACCGGAAAGCAGTCTTTACCGGCTTAACTCTAAAAGTAATTAGAAGATGAGGTTACAAAACCTACCCATGTAAGTTTTATCCGTTGGTGTAAAGTATTCCTTTGTGGATTGCTTATGACAATGACATTGTTTGATTGTTACAGAATGTTTTCATTTTATTTTTGTCGCACTTACTAATTGAATTTTTTGAGGTTCATCTTTAATATTATTCTTCCGCTTCTATTTCTGTTTCACTTTTCCAAACATATTTTTTTAATGACATTTCTAAAGAGTCGAATTTAAGATGTTTCTATTAAGTTATTAAAAAAAATATTTTTTACATATTGACTTTAATAAAAAAATAATTTAGTTTTTTATGTTTCATTTATTTCAAACGTTTGAAAAGTACCAATGTCTATAAATAATAAAATAAAATTGGAAATAATTCAGAACTTCGGTTATGCTTATAAAGCATTCGGCTTATCAAAAATTATGGGGCATGTTATTGCGCTTTTAATCTTTTCACCCGAGCCTTTATCATTAGATGAAATCTGTGAAGAGCTTCACCGTAGTAAGGGGCCCATAAGTCAAATGATGAAACGTTTAAGAGATAAAAATCTTATTCGCCGTGTATGGCAGCCTGCGGGCAGAAAAGATTTTTATGAAATCCAGCCTGAAATTTTTGAAAACTCTTTCCGAAATAATTTTGAATTAGTAAAAAGTAATACCCGTCTTGCTACAAGTTTGAAAGATTCTGTGAAAAAAGAAAAAAGTAAATCTCTTAATAAGTTAACAGAAAGATTAACCGAGATGGAAGCATTTTACAAATTAATGGAAAAACATTTTGATAATTTTTTAACTGATTGGGCAAAGGAAAGAAAAAAATTATATAGCAAATAAAATTTTTTGCTATTAACGTTTTAAAAATTTCAAAAATAAAAAACACTAAACTTATGAAACGATTAGAAAATAAGATCGCGGTTATAACCGGCGGAGCTATGGGAATAGGAAATGCTACAGTTGAAAAATTTGTAAAGGAAGGAGCAATAGTAACAATTTGGGATGTAGATGACAAAAATGGTGAAGAATTTACCGGTCGGCTAAGATTAAATGGATTTAATATTTTCTTTAAAAAAGTAAATGTTGCAAACCATAAAGAAATAAATGAAGCTGCTAAAGAAGTTATTGAAAGATTTGGACGCATTGACATATTAATAAATAATGCAGGGATCACAAAAGATTCTACATTAAAAAAAATGACACAAGAACAGTGGCAGCAGGTAATTGATGTAAACTTAACCGGTGTATTTAACTGTACACAAGCTGTTGCTTCAATAATGTTGGAACAAGGGGCAGGCAAAATTATAAATGCAAGTTCTGTGGTTGGTTTATATGGAAATTTCGGGCAATCGAATTATGCAGCGACCAAATCCGGCATTATAGGAATGACGAAAGTTTGGGCACGTGAGCTTGGAAGAAAAGGAATAAATGTTAATGCCGTCGCTCCCGGTTTTATCGAAACGGAAATGGTAAAAAAAATGCCTCAAAATGTAGTGGATGTTATGAAAGAAAAAACACCCTTGGGAAGATTGGGTACTACCGACGACATAGCTAATGCTTATTTGTTTCTTGCAAGCGAAGAAGCAAATTATATAAATGGTGCCGTTTTAAGTGTAGATGGGGGAATGATACCCTGATTATATTCCAAATTCACATTATAAAATAATTAACTAATTTCTAATAAATTTAAGGAGAATAAATTATGGTACGAAAGTCGACTATTTTAGTCATCTTCTGCCTAATTCTTATTTCTACGGCATTTGGTGAACAAGGGGAAGGGGGATTAAAAGGAGTTGTTAAAGATGCAACAACAAATGAACCGTTAGTTGGGGCTAATATTGTTCTTATTGGAACTAATATTGGAGGAGCTACTGCTCTTAACGGTTCATTTAATATTACTAATATTCCTGAAGGTAACTATAAAATTAAGGTTACATTTATTGGTTATGCTACTTTTACTGAAGAAATTAATATCGCTGAGAATAAGACATTAACCATAGAGATTGCACTAAACGAAACTGTAATACTGGGTGACCAAATTGTAGTAACTGCTTCAAAACGTCCTGAAAAATTAACCGAAGCCCCTGCTACCATAGATGTAATAACTTCAAAGGATATTGAAAACTTACCTTCTTTCAACCCCGGTGAACTCCTTGCAAGACAAAAAGGTGTAGATTACATAAGAACAGGCGTTGTTGGAACGGGAATTAATATCAGGGGTTTTAACAGTGCCTTTAATGCTAAAAACCTTCAAATGAATGATAACAGATTAGCTACACTTATTGCTACGGGTTTACCACTTGGTGCATTCGGTACTATTATAAAAGAAGATGTACAAAGAGTTGAAATTATTTTAGGACCGGCAGCTGCACTGTATGGACCAAATGCTCATAACGGTTTGGTTAATACAATAACAAAAGATCCTCGCTATTCACAAGGAACAACTATTGCACTCAACGGAGGAAATCAAAGCGTATTCAGCGGAAGATTTCGTTATGCAAAGGTTTATAGCAAAAAATTTGCGTTGAAAATTACAGGCGAGTATACAAGAGGTATAGATTTTAATTATACTGATAGTGTTTATGCGGGAGCAAAAGTATATTCTGAATTTGATTTAAACAGAAAATTTGATGCACTTAAAGGTGGTTTATCTTTATATTTTACTCCTAAAAAAGGACACGATATAATAATTACTTACGGAGGTAGTAACAGCAATAATATTGGTGTTACTAATGCGGGAAGAAACCAGATAAAAGATTGGAAAATTAATATCCTCCAAGCCAGATATGTTTCCAAGCATGTATTTGCACAAATTTATCATACATGGAGTAACACTTCTAAAACATACGCTTTGAACCAGCGTACGCGAAACTATTACAGTTTTCTTAATGCAGGTTTCAGTCAACAAGTAGCGGCAAAAAGATCATTTAAAGAGTATTGGTTTGCTACTTCTCCAACAACAGGCATAGCATTAAACCGCGGTGCTGTTTTCAAAGATGCGTCCAGAAGATGGAATGGTGAAATACAAGTAAATGAAACATTCTCACAATTAAATATAATTGCCGGTTTTCAATGGCAAAAAGATATCGCTAATAGTGAACAAACCTATTTACTTGACGCAAACGGTCCAATAAAACTTAACCAATACGGCGGTTATGCACAGTTAGAGTTAAAGATTAAAAATACCGGTTGGAAATTAATGGCTGCAGCAAGAGCAGATGATCATGACCTTTATGGCTTTAACTTCGTCCCTAAAGCAGGTATTACTTACACAGGGAAAAACGGAACATTCCGTGTAACATACAGCAAAGGTATTGCAGCTCCGACAATATTAAATTTAAGTGCCAATATTTTTGGAGGTTTACTTCTTGGTAACGGGGAAGGTTTTACACTTAGTAACGGAACAAAAATTCCAAAATTAGAGGTTGAAACCATCAGCACCTTTGAAACAGGTTATAAAGGAATTATCGATAATAAACTTTACGTTGATGTTAACGCATATTACAATATATCAAAACATTTCTTAAGCCCGGTGATAAATATTGCTAATGCTGCAAAAGGAATTTTTGTAGTAAAACGGGGAAACAAATCAATACAGGATGTCATACCCGGAACACCGGCAATCGGGTCTCCATTTGTACTTACATATTTAAACTTTGGAAATGTAAATACTTATGGAATAGATATTGGCTTAAATTATTACATGAACGATAACGTTAATTTTGTCTTTAACTACTCTTATTTCAATTTTAGTCTTGATAAAACCGACATGCAAAATGACGGTAACAGGGATGGTAAAGTAACCAAATTAGACCTCCCTATAAATTCACCTAAAAATAAATTTGGGTTTGGTGTAAATTTAAACTACGACAAGTTTTTTGGAACCATATTCGGACGTTGGATTCAAGCTTATGATTTCTTCTCAGGCATAAACGTAGCTGCGGCTACAAATAGAAACTTAATTGTCGGCGGATCTCCCGTTGTTGAAAATGCAAGGGTAGGAAGAACTTGGAACTATGGACCACTTGGTGATTTTATAAATTTCGATATCGGAGCCGGTTACAGGTTTAATAAAAACATGACTCTTTCTGCACAGGTAACCAACCTGTTTGATACAAGAGAAAGAGAGTTTGTAGGCTCTCCATTTATAACCAGGTTATTCTCTACAGAACTAAAGTTTAATTTTTAAAAATTAAATATTCTATTTGTAATTTGCCCTGTATTAATATTAATACAGGGTAAATTGATTTTTTATAATATCAAATAATGTGAAATAAATTATTTTATGAGAAAAGCAGTTATTTTGTCCACAGGTTCTTACGCACCGGAATTGGTGTTACCAAATTCCTATTTTGACAAATTATTAGGTGAGAATGTCAGCAACTGGCTCGAAGAAAATCTTAACATTTATGAAAGGCACTGGTGCAAAGAAAACGAATCAACAGCTGATCTTTGTCAACACGCTTCCGAAAAAGCATTACTCAATGCCGGTATCAATGCTGATGATATAGACCTGATAATTATTTCTACAGATACACCCGAATATATTTCTCCATCAACTGCATCGGTTTTGCAGAATAGAATTGGAGCAACAAACGCAGGAACTTTTGACATAAATTCTGCCTGTGCCGGTTTTGTTACTGCTGTTGATATAGGCGCAAAATATATTATTGCAGACGATAAGTATAAATATATACTGGTTATCGGTGCGTATGCAATGAGTAAATATTTGGATAAAACCGATAAAAAAACCGTCAATTTATTTGCCGACGGTGCCGGTGCCGTTATTCTACAATCTAAAGAAAATACAACCCGTGGATTTCTTGACAGTGAATTGCACACAGAAGGACAATATCATAGTTGGATGGGTATTTATGCAGGCGGCACCCATAAACCAATAACAGAAGAAACCATTGCTAAAAAAGATAACCTCTTAAAGTTTGTAAGTAAATTTCCAAAAGAATTTAATGTAGACAAATGGTCTAAGACAATTGAAAATATTACCTCCCGTATTAATATAAAACCTACCGATATAGACCATTATTTTTTTACTCAAATTAATATAAATACAATACACCAAACTTTGGATGCGTTAGGAGTTCCTCGCGAAAAAGCTCACACAATTATGGATAGATATGCTTACACTGGCTCAGCCTGTATTCCGATGGCTATTGACGATGCTGTTAAACAAGGAAAACTTAAAGAAAACGATTTAATAGTTTTAATGGGATCCGGGGGCGGACTTGCTTTTGCAGGTGCCGTTTTAAGATGGTAAAATTACTTTCTTTTTAGCTCTTTATTATTTAATAAAAAAAGGTCGGTATCAATGGGAGGCGTTGTAAATCCCAATTTAGTAGTATTAGCTTGGGTAGCTATTTTATTATACATCTTCATTATTTTATTTTTTGTAATAAGAGGCGCTTTAAAAACTAAGAACATTTCAGACTATGCCGTCGGCAGCATGAATTTTTCACCTGTTGCCGTTGGTTTGGCTTTAGCTGCTTCAATTACAAGTGCAGCCACATTTATTATAAACCCCGGTTTTGTAGCTTTATACGGTTTAAGCGCATTTCTCTCCTTCGGGGTTTTTCTTCCTCTCTCTGCACTAATTTCTTTGGCAATACTTTCCAAGGGTTTTAGAAAATACGGCGCACAAATAAAGGCTTTAACTTTAGCAGAATGGATAGGCAAAAAATACAATAGCCCCGGTTTAACTCTATTCTTTGGTTTTCTTTCATTGTTGTTAATCACATTTATTGTGCTGATTTCCGTTGGCTTAACAAAAATAATTTCCAAGTCACTTAACGTTGCAGAAATTAACGTACTCATCGGTATTGTCGTTTTCGTGTTTGGGTATATGATGTTCGGCGGTGCAAACTCGATGGTTTATACAAATACGATACAAGCTATATTAATGATAATAGTTGCTTTTATATTACTCGGGTCAGGTTACGAGCATTTCAGTAAAGGCGTTTATGGTTTTATAAATAGCCTTAATGCAATAGACCCTAAGTTAACTCAATTAACAAATGGAAGCAGTTTTTTATTTAGAGATCTATTCGAACTAATAGTTGTTCCTATTATAATAGGAGTTGCTATTATTTGCCAGCCGCATATTCTTACAAAATCTTTATTGCTAAAAACAAATAAGGATGTTAATAAATATCTATTGGTGGGTATAGTAACTGAAGCACTTTTCTTCCTGGTTATCTTTGCAGGTTTTTATGCCCGTCTTACATTTCCCGATTTGAGTTATAACGGGGCACCGTTAAAAATGGACGGAATTTTATCGGCTTATGTAGTACAAAAATTTTCGGTTTATATAGCTATTTTAGTTGTGATGGGTTTAATTTCAGCCGGTTTATCCACACTTGAAGGTTTGATACAGGCTTTAGCATCTACAATAACTTTGGATATTATACAGCCCCTATTTAAAAACCACCTGCCGTCAGAACAAAAGAAAAAGGAAAAAGCGGGAATTATTATAAATAGAATAACAATTTTATCCTTGGCTGTTATTTCAGTTTATTTAAGTTACGGACAGTTAGTTCATCCAAAATTAAGCGTTGGTATTTTTGCTCAAAACGGCGTTTATGCATATTTTGCCGCTGCATTTGTACCCATTCTGTTTGGTATTTATTTCAAAAATATTAATAAAATAATTCCTATTATTGCTTCGGTTACAGCCATCGTAGTACATTTTACTATGTATTACGGAAAGCTTCCTATTCCATTCAGCAAAGCAACCGGCGAGAACCCGGGAGTTGCTGCTGCTACGGCAATTATATTATCACTTTTATTGGGGTTATTATTAAAATTTATTTATGAGCGTAAAAATTATGATTATGCAGAATGAATTTGACTGGATACAAAAATGGGCAATTTACACTCCGGGCAAATTAATATTTCGTGACCATAAATCGAACAGAAATTGGACTTATTCCGAATTTAATCTGAGAGTTACCGCACTTGCCAATTATCTTTCACTTGAATTTAAATTAAAAAAAGGAGAACGTTTAGCATTCTATTCTTTAAACAGGGTCGAGCACGTTTTCTTTTTCTTTGCTTGTGTAAAAATCGGGGTAATATTTGTGCCTTTAAACTTTCGGCTAACACCAAATGAATTAGATTATCTTATTAAAGATTCCAATCCTTCACTGCTTGTTTATGAAAAACCATTTGAAGAAAATATAAATAAATTAAACTCGATTAATAAAGCTCTTAAGTTATCAGAATTAAACAACTTTTCCGACTTAATTTTCAGTAAAATAAATTCCACAACTTTGAATAAAAATGTGATTTTAAATGCAGAAGATGTTGTTTTAATATTATACACATCCGGAACAACCGGGGTACGTAAAGGGGTGATGATAAATCACCGTATGTTGTTCTGGAATTCTATTAATACCGAATTAAGATTAAATATTAATTCGGATGACCACACACAGAACTTTGCACCTTTTTTTCATACGGGAGCTTGGAATGTATTATTAACTCCGTTTGTTCATCATGGTGCATCTCTTACTTTGCTGCCTAAATTTGATGCGGATTTAATTCTCAGGTTATTTGAAGAAGAAAAAACAACTATATTTTTTGGCGTGCCTACAATGCTACAAATGATGTCGGAATCACCTTTATTTGATAAGGTAGATATTTCTTCTATCAGGTATGCTGTTGTTGGCGGAGCTCCAATGCCAATTCCATTAATAAATAAATGGCATAAAAAAGGTGTCGCCATTCGTCAAGGATATGGGTTAACGGAAGTAGGACCGAATTGTTTTTCTTTACACCAAGACGACGCAAAAAGAAAAATCGGTTCTATAGGATTTCCAAATTTTTATATCAACGCAAAAGTGACCGGTGAAAACAATATCCCTTGCGCAAATAACGAAGTAGGTGAACTGTGTTTGAAATCTCCCGTGGTTACTCCGGGCTACTGGAACAAACCTGCAGAAACTGCAAATTCTATAAAAGACGGTTGGTTCCATACAGGCGATATGGTGCTAAGGGATGATGAAGGCTATTTTTATGTTATCGACAGAAAGAAAAATATGTTCATCTCAGGCGGAGAAAATGTTTATCCCGCAGAAATTGAAAAAATTATTTTATCTAATGAATGCGTGGAAGATTGTGCCGTAATTGGAGTTGAAGATTCAAAATGGGGTGAAGTAGGAAAAGCTTTTATTGTTGCAGAGAAGAATTGTAAATTGGAAAAAGAGGAAATAATTAAATTCTGTTCGGATAAATTAGCAAAATATAAAATCCCTAAATACGTACAATTTATTGAAGTTCTACCGAGAAATGAAGCCGGCAAAATTGAAAGGAAAAAACTGAAAGATTTGATATAAGTCCTTTAAATAAAAACCGGATATAATAAAAATTTATTTTACAAAGAAGATGAAAAGAAAAAGAATATTAACATTTAGTTTATTCTTAGTGATGCTGATAAATTTTTCTCAATCAGCCCAAACAGGTAAACAGCAAGTTGTTAAACCGTACAAATTAAATTATGGATTTTCGACCAAAACAATTTTAAAAGAACCTTTTATATCATACATAGATACCGGTAAAGGTATTGACACCATTTTATTGTTACATGGTTTGGGTAGTAATGCCGGCTTTTGGCGTTATAATATTCCTGAATTAGCTAAAAAGTACCGTGTCATTGCAGTAGATTTACCGGGTTATGGTAAATCGGAAAAAGGAAATTATCCCTATAGTATGTCTTTCTTTTCAAATGAAATAAAAAAGTTTGTTGATAAATTGAATATCGGCAGATTTATCTTAATAGGTCATTCAATGGGCGGACAGATTGCAATTACTTTTGCATTAAAATATCCGAATATGGTCAGCAAGCTTATACTAATAAGTCCTGCAGGTATAGAAAAATTTAACAAGGCACAATCAAATATATTAGCCAATTATCTTACTGTTGATGCAGTAAAATCATTAGACGAAAAAGGAATTGAATATAATATTAAAAATAATTTTTATAGTTGGAAATCAAAATTCAGTTGGTTAATAAAAGAAAGAACCGGATTAAAAAGAAGCGATGATTTTAATGGATACGCTGCAGCAGTTACAAAAAGTATTAAAGGTATGTTGGCTCAACCAACCTCAAAAAAGTTGAAGGATTTGTCGGTTCCTACACTAATTATATTCGGTACAAAAGATAATTTGATACCTAATAAATTTTTTCATAATGTAAAACCTGCGGATATATTTCGTAACGGCGCGCAACAAATTAAAAATTGTAAATTACAGCCTGTTAACGATGCCGGTCATTTAGTATATATTGAGAAATCCAAAGAGGTAAATAAGATTATATTAAAATTCCTAAATGATTAAATGGAATTCTCCGAATTAAAATATCCCTACAAAACAAAGTTTGTTAAATTAAAAGATAATATATCATTAGCGTATGCAAACGAAGGGGAGAATAAAAATGAAGCTGTTGTTTTTATTCACGGCTTGGCAAGCTACATGCCGGCGTGGAAAAAAAATGTCCTTATTTTAAAAGATCATTTCAGATGTATCCCGATAGATTTACCGGGATATGGTAAATCAAGTAAAGGTGATTATCATATTTCTATGGATTTTTATGCGGATATAATAATTGAATTTTTGGATAAACTGGAATTAGAACATGTTACTCTTGCCGGTCATTCGATGGGAGGACATATTTCAATTTTTACCGCCTTAAAATATTCAGATAGAATTAGTAAATTAATATTAGCCAGTCCCGCCGGTTTTGAGACTTTTAATGAATTTGAAAGTCGGATTTTAAAAAATTTTATGACTGTTGATTTACTAATAAATAATTCCGTAAAGCAATTAAGACAAAATGTATTAATAAATTTTTATAAAATGCCGAAAGACGCTGAATTTATGATTGAAGACAGAATTGCATTAAAAGATGCAAAAGATTTAAAACTTTATTGTTCTTCCGTTGTCAAATCCCTTCATGCAATGCTTGATGAGCCTGTCTTTGAAAAATTCAACTTAATAAAACAACAGACTTTAATTTTATTTGGAGAAAATGATTCCCTAATTCCCAACCGGGAACTACATAAAAATTTAACAACTAAGTCAGTAGCGGAGTCGGGTGCCGGTAAAATTAACAACAACAAGTTAATGATGATACCCGAATGCGGTCACTTTTTGCAGTTTGAAAAACCGAATGAGTTTAATAAAGAAGTGATAGAATTTCTATAATTAAATTGATGTTAATTGAAAAGCATAATCAAGATAACTAATTA
>ENA-ORDP01000014-ORDP01000014.1-marine-sediment-metagenome-genome-assembly--contig:-NODE-14-length-91297-cov-12.285033_pt1 | contig 91297 bp, 90 predicted proteins | sample MGYA00248627_ERZ508539 | MGnify/ENA primary metagenome ERZ508539 (study PRJEB26208, sample SAMN05571518) | marine sediment metagenome | biome: deep sea; feature: Hydrothermal vent; material...
GATTAACTTTCGCGACCGAGGGCCGCGCAGGCATAGTCGACACTATGTTGAGCAGGCCGACCGAGTGAAAGTCAAGCAGGGCGTGGCGTTGGGTCGTCGCAGTAGAATGGTGGTGAGATATGCGGGCTAACTGCACGGGCTTCTGGCTAGTCTTCATGGTAGGTATAACCGCGCAGCCCGGCCTCAAGCTCGGCAAGGTATATTGAACTGCGCCCTTCATCAAGCCCGGCCCTGTTTATCTTTTCACGGTACTGCGCCAGCATTTGCTGTGGCTCAAAATTAACATAACGCAATACCTCTTCAACTGTATCCCCCTGTTTATCATGTGACAATTGGTGCGTTCCATCATCGTTTATACTGACGTTTACCGAATCGGTATCGCCAAAAAGATTATGCATGTCACCGAGGATTTCCTGGTAGGCACCAACCATAAACAAACCCAGTATGTATGGTTCGTTATCGGACCACTCATGCAATGGCAGGCTGCTTTCCATGCCTTCACTGTCTACATACAGGTCGATACGCCCGTCAGAATCACAAGTCAGATCCTGTATGACGGCCCGCCTGGCGGGTGGCCTGTCGAGTTTATGCAATGGCATGATCGGAAAAACCTGCTGAATGGCCCAGACGTCCGGCATGGACTGAAAGATTGAAAAATTACAAAAATACTTGTCGGCCAGTTTTTTATTCAACTCATCCAGTATTTCCATGTGTGAGTGAACCGAGGGTTTAAGCATGCCTCGCACCCGGTGACTTATTGCTTGGTAATAACTTTCTGCAATTGAACGTTGTTGCAGTGAAAACTCACCCTGGATATATTTTTTCCTTGTTTCCTGAAGATGACCCGTCGCCTGGCGATAGACCTCCAGTAATGAGTGTTCATTAATATCCCGCAGGTTTCCTGCCAGACTATGAAGCAAGACCGGATCATTTTCATGCGGTTGTTGTAATACCCTGTCAGCACTCTTTTCCACATCGATGACATTGGTTATCAACATGGCGTGATGTGCGGTCAGGGCGCGACCTGATTCTGTAATAATATCCGGAAAAGGCAGGCCTTCATGATGGCAGATATCCGCAATGGAGAGGACAACGGTATCTGCATATTCCTGCATATTGTAGTTCATGGAAAAAAAGCTGCGTGATTGCGTTCCTTCATAATCGACACCCAGCCCGCCACCCACATCAATACAATTAATGGTTACGCCAAGATCATGCAGCTCTGCATAATATCGACATGCCTCCTGCATACCGCGCCGGATGTCCTGTATACTGGATATCTGTGAGCCCATGTGAAAATGGAGCAGTTGCATACAATCCAGCATTTCATGATTTTCCAGATGCGCAACCACCTCAAGAACCTGGTTTGGCAATAAACCGAATTTGGATTTTTCGCCTCCCGTGTTCTGCCACTTGCCCTCACCAATTGCTGACAGGCGAACCCGCATACCCAGCACGGGTTGCACACCCAGATCGTTTGACTCCCGGATAACGTGCTCAAGCTCGGATAACTTTTCAATGACGATAACAACGCGATGGCCCAATTGCTGCCCTATCAGGGCCAGGCGTATGTATTCCCTGTCCTTGTAGCCATTACAGACGATAATGGCGCCTTCATGCGACAGGGCCAGTACTGCCATTAATTCGGCCTTGCTCCCCGCTTCCAGCCCCGCACAATCCTGACGGCCGGCCAGTATTTCCTCGATAACACTGCGCTGCTGATTTACCTTGATCGGATAGACTGCCGTATGTGTACCCTGGTAACCCCGGCTACGCATGGCATCTTCGAATGCCTTGCACAATGTCCTGACGCGGTGATGGAGAATGTCGGCAAACCGGACAAGTACTGGCAGAGATAAACCGGCGGCACATATTTCCTGGCTAAGCCTGTACAGGTCAACCCGGTTATCAGGGATAAACGGATCAGGGCAGGCGATGGCATGCCCCTGCTCATTGATGTCAAAGTAGCCTTCACCCCAGCGGGTGATATTATAGGTGTCTCTGGCTTTTTCCCGGTTCCACTCTTGCATGCATTACGCGCCCTTTGCCAATACCGAATTATGAAGGAAATTGTAAAATAACAGAATCTTTTTATCATCTTGCCTGATATTTTGATATTCAGAAATTCTGATACAATGGTTTCTTTATTTCAATCATGCCCGGTACAGCACTATGGCGTTGAGCAGCGACTGGTTTTCCGAGATTTGCCGGGGCAGCGGCACTGCGTTTTCCCTTGAAATAAAGGAAAAACTCCACGAGGAACAATCTCTGTTCCAGAAAATAGAGATCTACGATACGGCCACGTTCGGCAAATTAATGATTATTGACGGATGTACCATGTTGTCTACCCGGGATAATTTTATTTACCACGAAATGATGAGCCACCCGGCCTTATATAGTCATCCGGACCCGCAGCGCATTGTCATCATCGGTGGCGGTGACTGTGGTACGCTGCATGAGGTGCTGAAGCATCCGGGCGTCAACGAGGCCCGGCTCATCGATATCGACGAACGTGTTACACGCCTTTCTGAAATTTACTTCCCCGAGCTGTGTGCCTCCAATCATGACCGGCGCGCCATCATCAGTTTTGAAGATGGCATTCAGTGGATGAAAAACGCAGCACCCGGCAGTGTCGACATTATCATCGTTGACAGCACCGACCCCGTCGGGCCTGCCGAAGGGCTGTTCAGCCGTGATTTTTTCATCGACTGCCTGAGCGCACTTCAGGACAATGGAATTATCACCCAGCAAAGTGAATCGCCATTTCTCCACATGGATATCATCAAAAACATGCATCATGCCATGCGAGATGCCGGTTTCAATCACGTCAAAACCCTGAACTTCCCACAGTGCATCTATCCCTCCGGCTGGTGGAGCTGCACGATGGCCAGCCGGACCAACAGGCTCGACGATGTCAGAATAAAAGACATCAATTCACGCCCTTTTGAAACACAGTATTACAATGCGGACATTCACCGGGCGGCACTGGCACTGCCTGAATTCATGAATCACGAACTCCGCTTCGGCCAGGCTCCGGATTGACTACCCCTTCACCTGCAAACGCTCCAGTCTTAACCTTTCCCTGTCATCAAACAACCTGCGCGAACCAAACCAGACTGCGGCAAAGGTGCCAAACCCCGTTCCGGCTGTGATCAGAAACATAATCAGAATCTGGTATTTCACCGCCTCCATCGGCGGGCTGCCTGCCAGGATCTGCCCGGTCATCATCCCTGGCAGGCTGACAATCCCGGCGGCCGCCATGGCGTTGATCATCGGCATCATGCCCGTGCGAATACTGTCATGCCTGATGTCAGCGATCGCGCCACTCCACGTCCAGCCGAGCATCAGGCGCGCCTCGATGATTGAGCGCTGCTGCCATGCAGTATGGTTTAACCTGTCCAGCCCAAGCGAGATGCCGGTCATGGTATTGCCGAGCATCATGCCGAGCAACGGAATTGAGTACTGCGGTGTATACCAGGGGTCTACCCTGACGATAACAAACAGGGCAATCAGTGTGATGAAAAAAGATGATACAAACATGGCCATGGTTCCAAGGCCAAAACCCCACCAGCCCTTTAGTCTGTATTTCTGACGTGCCATCACCTCACGACCGGCCATCAGCAGCATCACCATCGACAGCAATGTTATCCAGCCCAGGTGTACGGCAGCAAAAATGACTTTTAATATCATGCCAATCAATAAAAGTTGCAAGACAGTGCGAACCCCGGCAATGACAATCTGCCTCTCCACGCCAAGACGTGCCTTGTATGACAGCAGCGCAAGCAGCAGTACCAGAATCGATGCAATCCCCAGATCCAGGGCAGACAGGGCAATCAGGTTCATACTGTTGTCTCCACCAGCGAACAATTCCTGATATGCCAGCCACGTTTTGCTATCCGTTTCATTTGGGCATCATCATGCGTTACCCATATAACGGATACGTTTTTTTGTTGCCGAAGTTCGCCGACAATTTCTTCGATGACTTGTGTAAATATCTTATCCAGGTTGGCAGTCGGTTCATCCAGCAATAAAACAGACGGGTTTGCAGACAATGCCCTTAACAAGGCCAGGCGTTGTTTTTCGCCTGTTGATAAACGCAATATCTCCCAGTCCATCACGGCTTCACTAAAACCCAGACGCGCCAGCAAATCAGTGTCACAATTGGTAAAATGCTCACCAACTTTTTCATTCCACCAGCAGCTTTCCGCAGGCAATAAGGCAACCCTGGCACGCCATTCATGTGCCAGCATATGCCTGCGGGATTCCCCGTCCAGCTCGATCATACCTTCATGCAGATCAAGATCTGCGATGGCACGAAGTAATCTGGTTTTACCACTACCCGATGGGCCAAACAGAAACACACACTCTCCCGGTTGCAACCCGGTACTCCATGCAGCAAGATCAAGCACCTGTAGATTCTCTATGTTCAGTCTGTTCATGGCGGCCATGATAACAAACGCCGTTGCACGTTGTTTGTAATATTTAAGGAACCAGGGACTAACAAATTAATGGCCAACCCCGATACATGTGTCAAGGTGGTCTTTTGACCTTCCTCGTACCTGGCCCCGGCTCCCTTTATTCACCGCGACTACGTCACAAAAAAAAAGGACGCCTTCCGGCGCCCTTCCTTCAAACCAGTAAATATTGGTTCACTTGGTAGTGGAAACAAACTCCGGATAGGCCTCCATACCACATTCGCCAATATCCAGCCCTTCGTATTCCTCTTCCTCACTGACCCGAATGCCCATGATCATCTTGATCACGAACCAGGTAGCGAAGCTGACTGCAAATACCCAGATCAGGATAGTCAGCAGACCGACAAACTGTCCGGTGAATGTTGCACCTGTATTAGTCAACGGCACTGCCATCAGACCCCACATACCGACAACTCCATGGACGGAAATTGCCCCGACCGGGTCATCAATCTTGAGCTTCTTGTCCAGAGTGATGATGGCGAAGACGACCAGGATACCGCCAGCGGCACCGATCAGGGTGGCCTGTAAAGCAGAAGGTGTAGAAGGCTCGGCAGTGATTGCAACCAGGCCTGCCAATGCCCCGTTCAGGGCCATGGTCAAATCAGCCTTGCCAAACAGGATGCGCGCCACAATCAGGGCCGCAATCACGCCCCCTGCAGCTGCCGCATTGGTGTTCAGGAATACCATCGCAACCGAATTGGCATTGGCGATATCGCCCAACTTCAGCACCGAGCCACCGTTGAAACCGAACCAGCCCATCCACAGGATGAATGTGCCCAATGTTGCCATCGGCAGGTTTGCACCCGGAATGGCGTTGACCTTGCCATCCTTGGTGTATTTACCTTTACGTGCCCCGAGTAAGAGAACACCTGCCAGGGCCGCAGAAGCACCGGCCAGATGAACGATACCCGAACCGGCGAAATCAGAGAACCCGTAGTCATCACCCAGACTGAACATACCGAATACCGACTTGCCGCCCCATGTCCAGGAGCCTTCCATCGGATAAATAACCGCTGTCATAACTACCGCAAATACCATGAAGGCCCACAGCTTCATACGCTCTGCCACGGCACCGGACACGATTGACATGGCCGTTGCAACGAACACAACCTGGAAGAAGAAGTCTGCCGCATTTGAATAGACAGAACCACCATCAAACTTGGCATCGGCAGATTCTTTCAGTACTGCTGCCACCACGCCATCGGCACTGCCCGCACCATCCAGAACGATGTCTTTCAGAAAGACACCACCGTCATACATAATGTCATAACCGATGACCATATAAGCCGTACAGGCTATTGCGTACAATACGACGTTCTTGGTGAGTATCTCCGTCGTATTTTTTGAACGGACAAGGCCGGCTTCGAGCATCGCAAAGCCTGCCGCCATCCACATTACCAGGGCGCCCATTACCAGAAAGTAAAAGGTGTCCATGGCATATTGTAATTGAAAAATATTATTTTCCATCCTGCTATACCTCTTTTTTTTATAGCGCGTCTTTACCCGACTCGCCTGTACGAATACGAATGGCTTGTTGTAAATCGTATACAAAGATCTTGCCGTCACCGATCTTGCCGGTATGGGCGGACTTTGTAATAGCCTCAATCACCTGATCCAGCAATTCTGAAGAAACTGCTGCCTCGATTTTTACCTTGGGCAGGAAATCAACAACATATTCTGCGCCTCTATATAGTTCCGTATGACCCTTCTGACGACCGAAACCCTTTACCTCAGTTACAGTAATGCCCTGTACACCGATTTCGGAAAGAGCTTCGCGCACATCATCAAGTTTGAACGGTTTGATAATTGCGGAAACTAACTTCATTTTGGTTTTCTCCTGGATCACCCGCGGCGATTGGCCGCCTGATATTGCTAACACATGTGCCAATCCGAAGACCCCTTGTTTCCGGAAAACCCTGAAGATCAAACTGCTGTCTTTCCGGGCATGGTCATGCGACCTGATTTATTTATCTAACCCCTGTCCTTTTGCACGAGCCATGCCAGCATTGATAATTGCAATAAATTCATGAAGATAAGATTAATTTTGATGAAAAAATGACCTTATGTGCACTATTATAGTGCGCACTTATATAAAAACGCGCATTATTGGTGCGTTAATGATGGGTGTCATCCTGCCTGACTTCGCATAGAATAATGACTGATTATCCAACATTCGAAATTGCTGAATATGAACCCTGAAATACTTGACGAACTGTCGCAAAAACTGGCATCTGCCCTTCCCGATGGCGTAACCGCATTGCAGGAAGATATGGAAAAAAATATCCGTGCGGCACTGGGCGGTATTATGCAGAAAATGAACCTGGTCAGCCGGGAGGAATTTGATATCCAGCAAAAGGTGCTGGCACGTACACGTGAAAAACTGGCGTCCCTTGAAAAACAACTGACCGCGCTGGAAAAAACCATCAAATAAAGATTACAATCAAACCCGCCGGGGCCATAGATGGCCTGATTATTGAAGGAAGGGAAACCCATGGCTCTAGCCCAGATATTCAGTCGCGCCCAGGAGGGTGCCAAATCCACCCTGATCAGCGTTGAGGTTCTTATCACCAATGGTCTGCCGGGACTATCCATCGTCGGTCTACCTGAAACTACCGTCAGGGAAAGCAAGGATCGTGTCCGCGGCGCGCTGATTAACAGCCGGTTTAAATTCCCGACCAGACGCATCACGATCAACCTGGCCCCGGCCGACCTGCCCAAGGAGGGTGGCAGGTTTGACCTGCCCATCGCCATGGGAATATTGGCGGCTTCTTCACAAATCCCTGCTGGCAGGCTGTGCGAATATGAATTTATCGGCGAACTCGCACTCAGCGGTGAACTGCGGCCTATTCGCGGAATATTACCTGCCAGCATGGCCTGCAAAAATACCGGCAGGGCCATTGTCTGTGCCGAACAGAATGCATCCGAGGCGGCCCTTGTCAGCGATACCCGCGTGCTGGCTGCCAGGAACCTGCTCGAGATTTGCAACCACCTTACAGGGAAAAACGAACTGCCCGAAGGCCAGCCGCCACAATGGCAACGCACCTCGACAATCATGCCGAACATGTCGGAGGTGACAGGACAACACCACGCCAAACGGGCGCTGGAAATAGCCGCCGCAGGTGGGCATAGCCTGCTGATGGTAGGCCCGCCCGGCACGGGAAAAACCATGTTATCAAGTCGCCTGCCCGGCATACTGCCAGCCATGACCGATGAAGAGGCCCTGGAATCTGCTTCAATCGCGTCGATCAGCGGACAGGGTTTGCAGTCGGAATGCTGGAAGAAAAGGCCCTTCAGGTCACCGCACCATACGGCATCCGGGGTGGCGCTGGTCGGTGGAGGCAGCAACCCACGCCCCGGTGAAATCTCGTTGGCACACAATGGCATCATGTTTCTGGATGAATTACCCGAATTCAATCGCAAGGTTCTGGAGGTGCTGCGTGAGCCACTGGAGTCGGGTCGCATTGTCATTTCACGTGCCGCCCGGCAGGCAGAGTTTCCTGCCCGCTTTCAGCTGGTTGCCGCCATGAATCCCTGTCCATGCGGCTACCTGGGTGATCCCGATGGTCGATGTCGTTGTACTGCGGACCAGGTCCTGCGCTATCGACAGAAAATATCCGGGCCTCTGATGGACAGGATAGACATGCACCTGCAGGTTCCAGCGATACCTGTCAGGGAAATCAGGGATAATGCTGGTAAAAAACAGGAAGACAGCGCTGAAATACGCAAACGTGTTGAATCGGCAAGAAAGATACAATTTAATCGAAACGGCTGTATCAATGCACATTTCGACAACAGCATGATAGACAAATCCTGCCGGTTGACCGTTGCAGACACTGATTTACTGGAGAGCGCGATGACAAAGCTCGGACTCAGCATGCGGGCGCACCAGAAAATCCTTAAATTGTCCCGCACGATTGCTGACCTCGACGGACAGAAAGACATCCGTTCAAAACACCTGACCGAGGCACTCTCATATCGCTGCCTGGACAGGGGGCAACCCTAGTGTCCAGCAAGCTTGCTGAAAGAAGTTTCCGGTATCAGTCCAGGTCCGGGCCGACCATGAAATCAAGAACCTCGAATCCATGGTCCTCAAGTAAAGCGGCTATATCTTCCCATTCATAATCCGGGGACTCTTCTTCGACACTGCCGATCAGGGAAGTTGCATGTCTTACTGCATCCCTTTTATCAAAATCGTCCGGGATGCGGACAATTTTCATTGCGGCAATACTTTTTGCCGGCAGCAGCATTAATCTTGCAGTCATGAATTACCCTTCACTTTACTGACCTAACATACTATCAGCACCATAACATCGAAAAGTTATTTAAGAAAGGGTTTAACGTAGGCCCGATAGTATCGGTAGGCCAGGCTCCTGGCGGTTTTCTTATCGGCGCTGTTAAGCTTGGCCTCGACTTTTTCCTTGTAGATTGATGCCAGCTCACTGCCTTGTTCGGTCGCCAGTGATAACCATGCATAACTCTCGGCATAGTCCTGCTTCACACCACCTTCACCATTGTAGTAGATGATGCCAAGGTTATACTGGGCGTCCCGCATACCTTGCTTGGCTGCTTTTTTATAAAACCCGGCGGCCTTGACCAGATCTTTTTTTACACCACGGCCAAGATCATACAGAATACCCAGATTGAGCTGCCCTTTTTTGTTTCCTTTTGCGGCCGCTTTTTCATACCACCTGGCTGCCTCAGCGTAATTCCGTTTTACACCTATACCCTGATTGTAGATCACACCCAGATTCAGTTGCGCAGAAACGTGCCCCTGTTCCGCCGCCATTTTATACCACTTGAACGCCTTTTCCTTGTTACTGGTAGCGCCTTTGTTGGCTACTTCAAAATAAATTTCCCCCTTATCCATTTTCGGGTATTCATTCGGTAAATCCTTGTCGGTGGAAAACAGGACCCCAAGGTTATACTGGGCCGTTTCATCTCCGCCTTCTGCGGCCTTGACGAACCAGTAAATGGCCTCTGCCTTATCCCGTGGTATTCCTTTTCCCGTATACAACATGACCGCCAGGTTGTACTGTGAGTCTAAATGGCCCTTCATGGCGGCCTTCTTGAATTCCTTGTAGGCCACCTTGTACTGACCCTTTTGGTAGGCCTCCATGGCCTTGCCCGGGTCGGCATGGACCAGGCCCGTGACAAGCAGAACCAGCAGCAGACTTAAGGCGCGATAGCTAATAGACATTGTGATACTCAACCGTGATGAATGAAAAATACATTACCCGATTTATCGGCACAACGTCGCATACATTAAGGAGCCTCTGATTAATTCTGGACGAAACAGATTCATGAATTGATCAGAGGTTCCCTAAATAGTCAGCCGGCAAAATTATGCATTTTATCCATATGATAAATCTGTTAAAACCTGTTTTAATATGCCTTATCCCGAATAACAGTGGTGTTTTTGTTAACTAAAATACTATATCCATAATATTAATACTGGAAATAATAAATTTTATTTGCTATAAATAACAAATAGTTATATATTTTTACTGGGCCTTGAACAGTAAATTTGGCCAAAACGGCAATACCGTTTAGAATAACAGGTGTAAAGGTCCCAAAAACTATATTCAGGTGCAGTGATGGAAAGAAGATACAGCTCTCGCAAACCCGCTACAGTCCATGTGTATGTTGCATTCCCTGGTTCAGGTGCAAAAAAATACAAGACCATGAATTTAAGTGCCCACGGTATCCTGGTTAAAACCGGTAAACGCCAGGCCAGGCCAGGTGCTATTGCATCACTGATCTTTGTCATTCGTCATGGTAATGTTGTTCGCCTGCACCGACGCAAGGCAACGGTTGCCCATGTTACCAATACGTCTACAGGTATGATGCTTCACCATCAAGCGCAAAGTAAGATCGCCTGATTGTAAAATAATAATTAACGTTCTCGTTGTTATGTATAGTCGTTGCTAACATATCGGTCAGCTCAAGCCTTTCAGACCCCTCCCTGCCACTTCAAACCATCAGTCGACCTGATCCTGGGCCGTGAATTGTATATTTTATTTTTTCAACTATATTAACGATATAGTTAAGTAGATTATTTAACCACATTAAGTGAAATTGAATGACAATGTATCCATCAAGCCGCCCCGGTAACAACTTATTGCAGATTGTGGTCAGATCAGTTCTGATTCTGCTTGTTTACAGCCCGCTACAGAATGCATCTGCCGCGGATGACCTGGTGAACAGATGGTACATGCAGCCTACCCTGAAGGTGAGTGCAGAAGATGATCCACTTCGACTTCTTAATCACAAACGTATCAGGATTGGCCAGACCCTGAGCAAAAAAATAGACCTCGAAATCACACTTCTGTCTGACAATAATGAAACCGGAAACAATAATCGTGGAATACTTGTCGATGGGCGCTATTACATAAAACAGTCAGGCTCTCTGGATCCGTACATAGCTGGCGGTTTTGCCAAGCTGAAGGGCAATAACCTTGACAGATCATACGATGAACCCTCGACCAATATCGGTCTGGGTCTGGTACATACATTAAAAGGAAATGGTGCCCGGATTCAGGCTGATTTTCGTTATTTTATGGATGACAACCGATTCACTCCCTTACGCAAGGCCTACTCAAACGACTGGACCATGAGCCTGGGGATAACCATTCCCCTTTCAAGTGGACTGTTCAAGTAAAGAAACCCGATCTACAAAGCCGAATCTTTCAGACTGTCCATTCCTGACCACTGTATAAATATCTGGATGGGGTGATATGTTCATCATATACTAAGGAACCTCTGATCAATTCATGGAGTGATTGTAAGTGATAAACAAGACTGCCGCTTTATTCTGCACTGTTTTTCTTTTCCCGGTAATTGCCTGTGCTGAAACTGTTTATGTCACCGACCTGTTAAGGCTTAATCTATATGAGGCCCCCCGGTCGCAGGGTAAAATTATTAAAACCATTACCAGTGGGGATGCCCTTCAGGTACTGGAAAGACAGCCGAACTACGCCAAAATCAAGACGACAGATGGAACAACAGGGTGGACAAAATCTGCATACCTGGTGCCTGATAAACCACCGAGATTGATCGTTTCACAAATAGAGCAACAGCTGGTTTCTTTAAAAAAACAAACGGCAAACGCTATAAAAGAAATGAAAACCGCAATGGAAAATGCAGAAAAGTACCAGCAAATACTGCACTCTTCAGAGAGCAACTCAAAATCACAGAATGCACAACTGCAAAAACTCAGGAAACAGAATAATGAGTATGTGAAATCGATGAAGACTTATGGTGCAAGCATCCCGCTCAATGTATACCTGTTGTCACTCTTGCTGATGCTGACTATCGGCATTGCATCGGGTTGGTATTATGTTGATTACAGAATTCGTAAACGTCATGGAGGCTTCCGGCCTTATTAAACCTGTTATGACAAAATTATAGTTTAATCACAGGCAAAATAGACTATAATTAAAATACAATTTAATTGCTATAAGTTACACAATGTAACCATGTCTAAAATCACTATTACCAATAATCAAGATGAGATAAAGGAAATGACTCTGTCGGAGGGTACCGTAACAATCGGCCGGGACAAGGACAATGATATTCAGATTGATGATCCCTCGGTAAGTTCACATCACTCAAAACTGGTCTCATTCTTCAAGCCTACCTATATCCAGGATCTGCGCAGCACCAATGGCACGTATGTCAATGGCAGTAGAATTATGGAGCACACACTTGAAAATGGAGACATTATCTCAATCGGCCACCATTGTATTTTTTTTGACAGTGAAAATAACGAGGTCCAAAGCTACGAACCTGAAAGAACCCAGGAGATGAGTAAACTCGATATCAGCCTGATACTCAAATTAAAAAAAACCATCACATCACAGGAATGACAGCCCGGTCAGTTACAGTGCCGATAAAATCATCAAGTATATTTTCCCCGTTATAAAAATAAATGTCATCCCAACTGAACGAAGAACAAAGATCAGCAATCCATCATATTGACACACCTCTGCTCGTACTTGCGGGGGCGGGCAGTGGAAAAACTCGCGTTATTACCTATAAAATTGCCCATCTGGTCAAAAACAGGGTATTACTTCCCGAACATATAACAGCCGTAACATTCACCAACAAGGCCTCACGTGAAATGAAACAGCGCGTGGATAAACTGCTGCGCGGTATCGATACAAAAGGTCTGCATATTTCAACCTTTCATACCCTTGGCCTCAGGATCATAAGGCGCGAAAAAAGCAGGCTTGGTTTACGTAGCGGCTTCACCATCTATGACCAGCAAGACACGCTTTCACTTATACGTGAATTACTGCGCAAGGATTTTGGAGGCAAAACTGATCTTGAAGATTATATCCGCTGGAAAATATCAGGCTGGAAAAACTCATCACTTACGGCAGAGCAGGTAATCAATAATTCTACCGACACAAAGGAATATACCGCAGCGCAGATATTTCTTAAATATGATCAATGCCTCAGAACATATAATGCCGTAGACTTTGATGACCTGATCTCACTGCCTGCCCAACTGTTTTCGCGCGATGAACAGACATTATCTGGATGGCAACAACGAATCAGGTATCTATTGATAGATGAATACCAGGACACCAATACCGCACAGTACCAGCTAATCAAGTTGCTTCTTGGAGACAGAAAAGGATTAACGGTTGTCGGTGATGACGACCAGTCTGTTTATGGCTGGCGTGGGGCACAACCTGAAAACATCGACCTTCTACTTGAGGATTTCCCCGACCTCAGGGTTATAAAACTCGAACAGAATTATCGTTCTGCCACTAACATACTTCACATCGCCAATACCCTTATTGCCAATAATCCGCACAAGTTTGAAAAACGTCTATGGAGTTCCATTGATCGTGGTGAAAAAATCAGGGTACTGGGCTCACGAAATGCAGACCATGAGGCACAAAAAGTGGTTTCCAGAATCCTTCATCATCGATTCAGAACCAACCTGCCCTATTCCGATTATGCAATTTTATACAGGGGTAATCACCAGTCACGCCCCTTTGAAAGAGTGCTTATGGAACACCAGATTCCATACAAACTAAGCGGTGGTACTTCTTTTTTCGAGCGGGGTGAAGTCAAGGATATGATGGCCTATCTTAACTTGCTGGTTAATCCTGATAATGACACGGCCTTTCTGCGTGTAATCAATACCCCCAGAAGGGGCCTGGGCCCTGGCGCCATGGAAAAGTTGACCGGTTTCGCTACAGAACGTGGTGTCAGTCTTTTTTCAGGATGTTATGAATCCGATATCCGCGATCACCTCGGCAAAAAGGCCTGTATCGGTCTGAGTAATTTTTGTGACTGGATAAACAGTATCTCGGAACGGGTCAGTCGTGGCGACTCAATGGCCGCCATCAGGGAAATGATAAACGACATTCAATATCGTCAATGGCTGGACCGCCAATACCCGGACCCGAACATTGCAGAAAGTCGCTGGCGCAATATAGAGGAGCTACTGGACTGGCTGGAGAGACTGGATAGAAAGAACCGGCAAAACAGCCTGGCACAACAACTTAACCATATAACACTGATGGATATACTGGACAGACAAACAGAAGATGATAACAGCAATGCGGTCAACCTGATGACATTGCATGCCGCCAAGGGACTGGAATTTAATCATGTTTATATGGTCGGTATGGAAGAGGAATTGTTACCCCACCGAAACAGTATACCGGACAGCCTGGAAGAGGAGAGAAGGCTCGCCTATGTTGGTATCACCCGGGCCCGCAAAAGTCTGACATTTACACATGCTGCTACAAGGAGGCGTTATGGCGAACTGCTGGCTTGCGAGCCCAGCCGTTTCCTTGAAGAACTGCCAAATGATTACCTGGAACGGGAAGGTGAACAGCAAGAGTCCGCAGAGGAGAAAAAAGAAAGGGGCAATGCACATCTGGCCAACTTAAGGAGCATACTAACAGAATAGCTTTATATATTAACTTGGTAAACTGGCTGTTCACAAAAGATGAGGCGTCTGACATGACACATTACTGCGGAATTGATTTACATTCAAACAATCACGTTGTGGCGTTAGGTGAATAGACAAAGGAGGGTGACAATGAGCAAACTATTTAATTGTGCAATGACATTGGCAATAGCCCTTACCTTTGATGGAGAGGGATTATAGTTAAATGTTGAATGAATTATTACCACCCCCTAGAAGGATTCCGATCAATCTAGCAGCGAAGTGTCTTTTTGCGGGGATCAGATACCAAATAAGTTTCCTGATTCTTGGGTTTGCAACAGTCTTTTTTCTGGTTTTTGCATTTGATTATTCATCCATCCTTTTTTCTGTAAGTGAGATAAAAACAACAAACGGCACTTTGACACACAAAGAAAAGACAATATTTAACACCGGAACGTTCAACGCTGGAAGTGGACTGCCAACTCGCAAAGGGGAGGATATTTACAAATACCTGTACAGATACAGTGTCGCTGGCAAATCGTACAAGGCCAGTTCGTACCGTATCAATATGTCGATTGATAAAAAAATTCCGCTGGTTGTCGAATACCTTACAAACACTCCATCCATTTCCCGGATACAGGGTATGTCACCCGGAATCCATCTGAGTGGGGGATTGACATCTTTTGCATTTGTCATAGCAATCATCCTTATCGCATTCTCGACTGTGTACTCAATGACATACAAACGGGTTCGCTTGAATCGGTTGTTAAAGGACGGGCTGACGGCAATAGGAACGGTGAAAACCAAAAAGCTGTTGGCGCAAAGCTCTGGAAGAAAATGGTATGAAGTTGTGTATGAGTTTATTGTTGATGGACGATGCTATCAGATAAAGGACAGACCATATTATACAGAACGAATTGAAACAGGAGAGCAACGAACACTTCTCTATGATCAAAAAAAGCCACATAAAGCAGCCTTGATAGATAACCTTCCTTTCTCCATCGTCCTTGATGAGTCAGGACAAATCAGGCCAGGGCGCCTTCTTTCAACTGTCACTGTTTCGCTAATACCAATAGCATCAACAATACTCATGGTCATCTCAATATATTTTGAGTTCTTCAGATGAAAGATATGCACAAATTAACACCTAATAAACGTTATACGCAAAAGATTGCAAAAGGCACACAATGTGCTAATCATAAGGTATGAATTATTATGTTTGGAATCCTGAAAAAAAACGAAGAACTAATAAAAGAGCGTGGTATCTCTTTCGAGAAAGTCATACAACATATTTAAAATGAACGAGTTTTAGATGTAATTAAACACCAAAATATATCTGAATATCCAAACCAACGTATGTTTATACTTGAAATTGATAACTGCGCCTACCTAGTTCCCTTTGTTGAAAATAACTCTGAAATCTTTCTAAAAACTATTATTCCAAGCAGAAAAGCAACGAAAAGTACCATGAGGTGAAATTATGACAATTAAACTAAATAAAGAAGAGAAAGAAATACTCGACTCTTATGAAAATGATGAATGGGTATCCGTTTCAACCGAACTGGATATTGCTAAATATAAAGCTGCGGCTAAAAATATATTCAAAAAAGACAAGTGAGTGAACATTCGTATTTCAAAAGCGGATCTGGATCTGCTACAAAAAAAAGCACTAATCGAAGGCCTGCCTTATCAAACACTAATGTCTAGTGTTTTACATAAATATGTAACAGGTCGCCTAAAAGACAAAAACGTATAACAAATAAGGATAAGTCGCGCGATGGTTGGTTGCTGGACTACTAGACAGACTCCTGGGGGCTGTTCTATTTTCAATAACAGACATATTGTCACCATTTATATTTATGTGGTAACAATATGTCTGCTTGGTGGGAAAATTAAGTTTCAGTAACTGATTTATTCCGAACGAACCATCTGGAAAATATCATAAAGGTGAACGGGCAGCTTTACTATCATAGAATTCATTAACCAAAGGATATGCAGGAGGCGGACTCATCCTATGCAGGACTCCTTGAATCGGACTCCGGCACTAAAATAAGTAACGGAACCCTGAAACGCAGCCCTTTTTTCTGTTCAAGAAATAACTTACAAGCCGCTGTTTGTCATCATAACCTTGATGGCAGATACGATTTCCACATCGCTAAAATCTCCACCTGCGCGTGGCGGCATAATGCCCTTGCCTTTTACCACTGATGCCAGCAATGCATCCATACCTGCACTGGCGCGGTCTTCCCAGTCACGCTTGCTGCCAATTTTTGGCGCCCCTGCGACACCGGAATGGTGGCATCCGCCACATGAGGCCGTAATAATCTCTTTACCTGAGCGCGCTTCTTTTGCCGTGACTGGTTTTGCAATTACGCCTGCTACTGCCACCTTGCCCACTGGCTGGATTCGTTCCTGAACGGCCGCCCGTGTGTCTTCGGTTCCGGGTTGTCTGGCGGTTGTGGATGTGTCAGCGACATACTGTGCAATAAAGAAGGCTGCGACACCGATCAGCGCTATCGCTAGCGTAACAATTATCATTGACTTGATTACTCGTTGGTCCTGCTCGATCACATCTGGTCTCCTGTAACTTGGTAACAATATTGCCAAATGCTTCCGCAAGACAAACCATGGATAATCCAGGCAATAGAACATTCGGCTGTCAATAGCAGGCGGGAGTATACTGTTAATATGGCCTTTGTTCCAGCGCCCTGTCCATGTCGATAATTGCGGGGTCCGTTAGCTTGTCGGCGCCCATGGCAAGGATAGACCACACGATATGATGGGGAATTAATCCCTGGCATTCATAATGACCCTTATATATACAGTAGAATAATAAATTATTAACATATTGATAAATATAATAAATAATATATTACGACTTTAATAATATGGAATAATGTTTGACAATATCAAATATTGGGATTACATTCCCAATTATGGGTAAACCTGTTCAACAAGCCCTTTCCCGGGCCATTCTCAGACTTTTGCCTCCACTGGTAAGAATTCTGTTACGTAACGGGGTCGCATTTGGAACCTTTTCCGACCTGGCCAAAAAGGTTTATACCGACGTGGCCTTTGATGAATTCAAACTGGCAGGGAAAAAACAAACCCTGTCGCGCGTATCGATTCTGACCGGACTGACACGCAAGGAGGTCAAACGCCTGCATGAATTATCAGAACCCGGGGCACTGGTTGAGGAGAAACGTTACAACAGGGCAATTCGCGTCATCAGTGGCTGGTTGAATGACGAACGTTTCTGCTCGGATGACTCTGTTCCATTACCGCTGCCGATCGATGGTGTCGAGCACTCGTTTTCAGAGCTGGTCAGGTCCTACAGTGGTGATGTCCCTGTTCAGGCGATGTTGAATGAATTGATCTCTGCATGCAGCGTCGAGCAGCGTGATAATACCGTCTACCTGATACGCCATGCCTACGTACCCGCCAATGATCCGGTTGAAAATATCCACATACTGGGCTCGGATGTAGAGGAGCTTATTGCCACCATAGATCATAACCTGACCCATACCGACAAGGATTTACGCTTCCAGCGGAAGGTCAGTAATCAACAGATTTCCGCAGAGACGCTCAAGATGTTCAAGCAGCTCTCGGCCAGAGAGGCGCAGATTTTTCTGGAACGCCTGGATAACTGGCTATCGGAACATGAAATTGAACCTGACTCCACAAAGAAAACAAAACCGGCCAGGGTTAGTGTGGGTATTTACTACTATGAAGACCGTGACCCGGAGTAAAGCCATGAATACAATCATTAACAGAGTTATTTTCCTGATCATCACCGCGGTGATGACCGTATCCTGTGGTGGCGGTGGTGGAGGTGGAACACAAACTGCCGGCATAGGTGGTACAGGGGTTACCTCAGGCGGAACAGTCACCGGCTTCGGCAGCATCTTTGTCAATGGCATAGAATATAATACTTCCGCGGCGACAATCACCATCGATAAAATAATAATGGTTGGTGAATCAAACATGAAGCTGGGCATGTATGTACTTGTCCGTGGCACCCTGGACAGTAACAATACAACCGGCACCGCCCGCACGGTTACGATTGATACCGATCTGGAGGGTCCGATCGACAGCCTGCCTTTAGAGGACCGCAATACCAATAGTTGGTCATTTACCGTATTGGGCCAGAATGTAATCGTCAATAAAAGCAGCACGGTTTTTGCCGGTAACGGATTCGGTTTCTCCAATATGGCACAATTCGATACCGTCGAAATATATGGCCTGGTTGATGCCGCAGGCAACCTGCAGGCAACGCGTATCGAGAAAAAAGGGACACGCAACCTGGGCGTAACAACGGTTGAAGTGAGGGGCACTGTCGGTATTGTGTCGCCAACCAGTTTTGAGTTGCTGGTCGGCACATCCACCCTGACCATTAATCATGATGGATCAACCAATTTTCCCACCATTCCAGGCGGCATGGTCGTCAGCGGACAGAAAATAGAACTGGATGGTACCTTGACCGGTGCTGCCGTCATACTGGCCTCTGAAGTTGAACTCCAGTCCGGCCTGTTAAACACCTCTGACAGTAATATTGAACTTGAGGGTCTTGTTACCGGTTATGTCAGTGATGCAAATTTCAGGGTCAACGGGCAACAGGTTAATGCCAGCGGCGCCACACTCGAACCCGTTACACTGACACTGGCCAACAACATCAAGGTCGAGGTGGAAGGCACGCTTGTAAATGGCGTTCTGGTGGCAAACAAGGTCGAAGGTCGCAGTGGAGAAATCGAGATCGAAACCACCGTTTCCTCGATAACCGATATTGCCAATAATCACATAGACCTGTCGTTTGATTCTGCCCAGACTGTTACGGTAACAATCAATAGCCAGAGCAAACTGAAAGACAACACCGGCAGCGCACCCTTCACACTGCAGAACATAGCCGTTGGCAACTTTCTGGATATTACGGCGCGTACCGATAATGCCGGCAATATTATTGTGATCGATCTGACCCGTGAGCTGCTGAAACCAGATGGCACTGCTGAGCTGAAGGGCCCTGTCAGTGCCGTTGACACCAGCACGGTTAACCAGGAAAGTGTTACCATACTGGGCATAACCTACCCGTCAGATGCCGCCACCAAATTTAAAATTCAGAATGGAGTAACAACACGGGCCAACTTCTTCACCCGGCTTGGTTCTGGCTCTGGCAAGGTGGTCAAGATCGAGGACAATATGTTTAACAGTATTGTGGATGGTGTCGCCAACGTAATGGACCTTAAGAACTGACCCGCATTTCTGATCAGGATGACTTCGCCTGCCTGTCACCCAGCAGCAAGGTGGCCAGGGCCGGCAACAGTACCATGGCCGCCAGCATATTGGCTATGAACACAAATGTCAGCAATATGCCCATGTCTGCCTGAAACTTCAGGTCAGAGAAAATCCACGTACTGACGCCCATCGCCAGTGTCAATGCCGTGAACAGCACGGCATGGCCCGTTGTTGTAAAGGTGTTGAACAGGGCCTCCCGGACAGGCAGGCCATCTGCCAGGTATTCACGCAGCCTGCTATAGATATAAATGCCATAGTCAACACCAATGCCGACACCCAATGCCACCACCGGCAGAGTGGCAACCTTCAGGCCTATGTTCAGGTAGACCATCAGTGCGTAGGTTAATATGGACACCAGTGCCAACGGTATAACAATACAGAGCGTGCCCGGTATTGAGCGGAATCCAAGAATGCACAGCAGCACAATGGCGGCATAAACATAGATCAGCATCGGCAACTGTGCCGCTTCAACCGCTTCATTGGTGGCCGCCATCACGCCAATATTGCCGCTCGCCAGTTTAAAACTGACCTCGTCGTTGCTGTTTTCTGACTCGTATTTTTTAATGACATTAACGATATGGGCGATTGTTTCGGCCTTGTGGTCGCGGGTAAAAATATAGACTGCCATAACGCTACAGTCAGAATTCAGCAGGCCCGTGCTGGTATCAAACGGCGTCACGGACTGTGCCAGAACATACTGGTTCCTTGACAGGGCCCGCCATTTCAGACTTCCCTCGTTCCAGCCAGCGTTAACAATCTTTGCAAGCTGGGGAAGGCTGATAACCGACTGCACCCCTTCAACATTCTGCATTCGCCAGGCAAAACGGTCTATTTTTTCCATCACGCTGTATTTTGTACAGGCCCCTTTCCCTGCCTCGGCAATAATGGTTAGCACATCCACGCCGATTGAGTACTGACCGGTTATTTTCTTGATATCACGGTTATACCTGGAGTCAGGACGCAACTCCGGTGCCCCCGCCTCGAGATCGCCTATCCTCAGACCGGCCGCCTCCCATGCACCAAAAATCATCAGGACGACGGCCGCCAGAATAATAATAATTGAATTTTTTCTGGTGAAATAATCTGCCAGTTTCTTCCAGATACCAGTATATTTACCTGCGTTTGTTTTGCCAAAACACCTTGCCGGCATATAGGATAAAAGCACAGGCAATAAAAAAAGATTGGTCAAAAGAATAACCGCAATACCGACACTGGCGGCGATGGCCATTTCGCGAATAATACCAATATCAATAAGCAGGATGGTCAGAAAACCCAATGTGTCGCTGATCAGCGCAACGCTGCCGGGAACCAGCAGTTGCCTGAATGCGGCCATCGCCCCCTTGCACGCGTCCTGTCGTTTATTCGTTTCAACCCTGACGGCATTCACCATCTGAATACCATGACTGATACCAATCGCAAAAACAAGAAAAGGGACCAGTATCGACATCGGGTCAATGCCATAGCCGATAACCGGTAGCAGACCCAGCTGCCATACTACTGCGGTTATGGAACAAACAAGCGGCAACAGGGTTAATCGCCATGATCGCGTATAGATATAGATAAGCAGGGTGGTTACCAGCAATGTAATAATAAAAAACAGGCCAACATCCTTCAGCCCTTCAACCACATCCCCTATCAGTTTTGAAAAGCCGATAATCTGGATTTCAATATTTTTACCCTGATACTGCTGTCGCAGCTTTTCAAGGCGGGTGGCAAGATCAAGGTAGTTTATTTTTTGCTTGCCGGCAGAATTCAATGTCAACAGATTTGCGCTGATCATCGCACTCTTGAAATCACTGGACACCAGCCTCCCCAGCTTTCCTGATTTAAGTATATTGGCACGAACAATATCAAACCATTTGGCATTCGGTACGAAACCCGCCGGGATGACATTACCACCCGCAAACCCCCCCTCGATTACCTCGACGAACCGGGTGTTTGGTGTAAACAGCGAGGTTACCGATGAGCGCTCAATGCCGGGAATAAAAAAAACCTCGTCTGTTACGGCCTTTAATACAGCAAAATATTCCTTTGTAAATATATCGCCATCTTTTACTGAAATTGCAATCAGGATCCGGTTTGCGCCACCAAACTCTTTCCGGTACTTGAAGAATGTTTGCATGTATTCATGGTTGGCCGGCAGCAGTTTTTTAAAGCCGGCATCAAGACGTACATGTGTTGCTGAATAAATCAACAATAATGTTGATATCGCAAAAAACAACAGAACCTTCAGCCTGTTATGAAAAACCCATTGCGCTATTTCGTTGCAGACTGTTTTCTTTTCGTTGTTCATCGGCTGATCTGCTGAATACCTTTTTCACCGGCAGATAATACACGGCCGTCGGTACACTGAACCAGTGCCGCCCGATGGCTGCGTAATTTTTGCTGGATAATATTATAACTTGCCCCGCCATCCACACTTTCCAGAACTGTGCCGGCGCTCCCTGTTAATAATACAGTCTTGTCATCAAGTTCTATCCCCGCATCCAGTGTGGCGTCAACACCTGACTTCAGGCGCTGCCATTTTTCACCCAGGTCATCGCTGCTGTACAGATTGCCCCTCATGCCGAAAATCAGTACACGTCCGTCTGAAAGAACCATGTTGCCAAATAACGTCCCCTCATAAGGTGACTTGACGCGCCACCACTTCTCTCCATTACTGGATGAAACATAGATTGCCCCGGACTCACCAGTGATAATCAACTTGTCTTCACCAACCCGGGATATGGAATATAAATGAAAATCATCTTCACCAAAGACGGATTTTTTACTCCAGCTCGATCCACCATCACGGGTTTCCAGATAGGCGCCATAGGCCCCGATGGCAAAACCCTTGCTGGCCGAAACAAACAGGATGTCGAACAGCGGCTGTTCGGCGGCAATATCATGATAAACGAGCTTCCAGTGCTCACCGCCGTCAACTGTTTTTAATATGGTGCTGTCATGCCCGACTATCCAGCCATGTTTATCATCCAGAAAATAAATACCATTCAAGGTTACGCGATCCGGTATTATTATTTGCTTCCAGATTTTACCGCAATCATCCGATTTTATTACGTGGCCGCGCTCACCCACTGCAATAACGCTGTTAGCGACACGGGTTATATCCAGCAAGAGAGACTTGCTGGCCAATGCGGAGTACTCTGACAGGATTTGTTTTTCCGCTGCTTCAGAAACAGGGAAAAGGAAAACCAGCAGAGCCATACAATACTGAATGGCTCTACTGGCCTGATTTCTTTTTATTCCGGCTTGAATATCAACGTACACCAGCACGTCGCAGTGACGATGGCGTGTAATCCGACTTGCTTCGTTTGATATTGAAGTCATACATCTTTTCCTTGTTATTCAGGCCAAGCGCCAGATAGCGGCCTGACTGCAAGTCGTAGTGCACCTCCAGTGTCGTCCAGAGTGTCTTCGCGTCATAGTAGTTTATCGGATGACCCTCGCTGACGCGCCAGAGCTGGCCACGGTTGTCATATTTATCGATCATGACGATCTGCCAGCTGTCTTCATCTATATAAAAAACACGCCTGGCATAGATATGCCGTGCCCCTTCCTTGAGCGTGGCATCCACAACCCATACCCGGTGGAGTTCATAACGGGCCAGATCTGAATTGATATGCCCGACCTTGAGTACATCGCTGTAGTTGACCTTGCCGGAATGTAACTTGTAGCTGTTATAGGGTACATACATTTCCTTTCTGCCCACCAGCTTCCAGTTATAACGATCCGGCGCACCATTGTACATATCAAAATCATCACTGGTTCGCAGGCCATCAGATGCGGTTCCCGGATTATCATAGGAGATATTCGGGGCCCGTCGAACACGTCGTTGGCCGGGGTTATAAACCCACGCATGCCGGGGTTCCTTGACCTGGTCAAAGGTTTCATAGACAAGCAAAACCCCGCCTGCCAAACGGGCCGGGGCCTTCACTGTCTGCTTGAAATAGAGCAGGATATTATCCAGATCGGCCAGCTTGACACCTTTTTTTGCGTACAGGAACAGGAACTCGTCCACCAGTTTGACCAGCGTATAATTTCCACTGGCCGTCACCGCCGCCTGGTTGAGCCAGCGTTCTACCGCCATTCCACGATAACGAACAATATGGTTCCAGATGGCCTCCAGTCCATTGGCGGGAATCGGAAATGGAATGCCCACTATGGTGTTGGCTATGCCGTTACCGTTATCGACCAGTGTTGCCGTGCTTGCATGGGCACGTGTCGCCGTATAGATTCTTTCAGGATAGGAGGCACTCCTTCTGGTCGGGTATACATTAAGCTTGAAGGTGGGATATTTTTTTAGCATGGCGATCTGCCCGACGCTCAGCTTGTCTTTGTACTGGTCGGCATTGGCCCCGGTAATAGTAAACTTGATGCTGTCGCTTGCGTACGGATCAATGTGGTGCCCGCCGGGTTTATATCCGGGTGGTGGCCGGGTTATCCCCCCTGTCCATGGCGGGATGGTGCCCTCGGCATTACCCGCCCTGATAGCCCCCAACGGCGTCAGGTCCTTGCCCAGCCTTGCCGCTTCCTTTTCACTGACTGCCGCATATACAACAGACGAGGTACTCATTAACACGACTACAACGCTAAAGATAAATTTTTTATTTGCTCTCATAATATGCTTTCCCTAGAAAGAATACTTGACATTCAGGGCTACAAAATCCCTGTCATGAATCTGGTTAAAATTTCCAGCCCCGTAGTATGTGGTAAAGCTGAAATCACCCGCCCACTCATTCAGGTAGTTCCATCCCAGGCCGAGCGTAATCGCCTTTCTACCTTCGATAAAATTCCCGCCCGGGCCGGGTGATGTACCGTTGACATCATATGCGAAGGCCACGCGTGGAGAAACGTTAACGCCCAGACCGATCGAGTCATAATCGAAACGGGTCACCAGTCGGTATCCCCATGAGGTTGCATCGGCATAGCCTTTGGTTTGCGCAGGGATGCCGGCAGCTGCGGCCACTGCGGGATTGGCAGGCGAGGAAGTACCCGGCCCTTCGTAACGCAACACGTTTTTATTCGGCAAATTGTAGACATGGGTCACTCCAATTTCACCCAGCAGCACCCACTGGGTTGCACCAAACGGGTTCCCGGAACCGACTATCTTGGTCGCGGTAAACTGTAGCTGGCCAACCCTGTGCCGGCGATAGCCACTGATCTCACCACCCGGACCCGCCGGACAAGCCCCCAGCTGGCTGGCCGCCGAACACAGTGCACTTAGCAGAAGTTCTACATCCTCTACCTGTAACGGTACATTGGTGCGGTGGCTGTATTCACCCTGAAGTGCTACGCCCCACTTCGAAAGCTCTGTATTAAAGCTGACGCCAAGCATCTTGATGTCTTCCGGGTATTCAACAAAATAGCTTGCCAGGTTGGCCGAACTCGGCGCCTGAAAGGGATTGGCCGTTGCCTTCGCGCTGATCAATGGCACGCGGCTATGGTAGTTGACGAAATAAAAACCGAACTCGGTATCATTCAGGTCAGGTGCCATCCACCTCAGGGCAAGACCATATTGCCCGCTGTCCCTGGCTTCACGATCTGCTATACGGGGCACACAGTAGGTGGCAGCGGGTACAGCCCCGGCCGGCAGGCCACAGACCGTATCGGGTACGGCACCAAAACCGGTGGTGACATACTGGCCACCATCGCTGGCAAAATCATTGGTACTGAAATAGGTGCCACGTGGATCAATTTCGGTATGTTTGAAGCGGGCAAGATAAACCGCCTCTACCGAGATATTATCCGTTAATTCCTGTGATGCCCATATCATCGGAACCGGAAGCAGGGCCTCCCTCAGCTCGGCACCCGGAATGCGAATCTTGGCCACATTAACCGGATTCAGGATGTTGAGGGAATTCTGTATAAAGGTGCTCTCGCCCCAGCTAATAACCTGGCTGCCGGCACGCACATCAAGCGCCTTTCCCTTGACATCAAAACTGCCACGAATATAGACATCGAGTAAATCGGCGTCCTTACCCACCCTGTCTTTGGCTGCCTGGCTTAAACCCGCTTTGTTATTATTATGAGGGTCGTAAAGATAGGTGCCTCGCATGAAGGCACCGAAATTTTTATAATTGATATCCAGGTCATGGGTTACCTTGAGGACATTGGAAATAAGCCCCGGACCGTAATTCACATCACCGTCATCGGTATTAACCGAGGTGGCCGTACCACCAATCGGATTAGAGCGACCGATCAGCCCCGGATCCCGTGCCTCAACCCTTCTGGACACCCCCCAGGATATCGTCGTATCAAAATTCCCTGTTATACCTTTGCTTTCGAATTCAAATGCGCTGGTAGTTGGTGAATAACCCAGAGGGATCGCAGCCAGACAAAATACAAGAGATATTGTTTTTTTCATAATTTCCTGCTTTTTAAGTAAGATGCTACATAAAATAAATGATTCCTAAAGTTTTATGGTTAAATATCTGATAAATACTTATAGTGATTGATTCAATCTCAACGCGGCCTAAAAATCAAGTTAGTAAATTATTAACTACTTCACAATATATCAAGGGTTTAAAAGGTTTATATAGTTAAGTGTCAAAATTACGGCAACAGCCATCAGTGAATATGCACCCCAGTGAAAATTTTTTGCAGAATATTGCACCGGATTTTTACCTGGGCGTCGTTGCATGGGATCGGAACCATCAAATCCGGTATTGGAATTCATCTATAGAACAGATACTTGGCTACCGCGCCGATCAGGTCATCGGGTCAGACATTGGTGAACTCGGTTCAATCTTCAGCCTGGATGATAATGTAATCGGCTCTTTACTGACCGTCAGTGCCGGCGATAAACCTTTAACCATCTCTATCCCGGTTGACCCGGACAAACCCCTTGTCACTGAATGGCGCCGCCTTGAAATAAATAATGCGGACCCTGATCTGACCATCATGCTGGTCGAGGACGTTACCGAAAAAAACAGGCTTGCCTTCGATTACCACCTGGCCATACAGTCATTTCATGAACTGACAGAACATCTCAGTGACTATATATATGTCCATGACCTTGACGGGAACTTTCTGGATATCAATGAAAATGGTGCAGGTGGATTTGGCTATAGCCGTGAAGAATTCCTTGAATTAAACACCCGGGACATCATTATGCCGGAGTTCCAGGCCATCGCGAGGGATAAACTTCAGCAAAAGATATCGGGCAAACAGGACAGCTCCAGTTATGAGATTCTTGTCAAAAATAAAAATGGAGACGCCTTCTGGATCGAGGTTTCAAACCGGCTTGTAACCATTGAAGGCAAACATGTCGCCGTTCAGGGAATAGGCAGAAATATTGATGACCGGAAAAATTATGCGTTTGAGCTGGAAAAAAGCAGCAAAAAATTCAAGGGAATTTTTGAATCCATTGATGATATCTATTATCACCTCGACAGGGATAGCAGGTTTGATCTCGTCAGCCCGTCATCCTATACACATCTGGGTTACCACCCGGAAGAGCTGATCGGGGAAAAAATAGAAACCCTGTATGCCGTCCCTGAACATCGTGAGGAGGTATACAGTATCCTGCTTGACAGGGGGCATATTAATGATTTTGAAATAGAACTGCTGCATAAAAATAATACCGTCGTCCCCATTTCGGTTTCCGCACGACTATTGCTTGATGATAATGGCGAGTTTTCAGGAATTGAAGGTATCGCACGCAATGTAACCCAGCGCAAGGAACATGAAAGAATTCTTAAAACGAACGAGCAGCGTTTTCGCAGAATTTTTGAATCCATTCAGGATGTCTATTTCCGCATTGAAGAAACGATTATCAAGTTCGTCAGCCCTTCCTGCAAGGATATGCTGGGCTATAACGCCGAGGAGATGATCGGCCACTGCGCAGAGGAATTTTACTGTGATCCGCAAGACCGGCTTGAAATGCTCGACAAATTTCAGCAAATGGGGCATTTGAGCGATTATGAAATTGATTACAGACACAAGGATGGCAGCGCCATCACATGCTCCCTCAACCTGAATGCAATCAAAAACAAAAGTGGTGACATAACTGCAATTGAAGGAACTCTCAGGGACATCAACATACGCAAACATGCCGAAGAAGCACTAAGGAAAAGCGAGAAGCGCTTCAGGCGTATATTTGAATCATTCCAGGACACCTATTATGAAGCAGATATGAATGGGATTGTCACTCTGTTGAGTCCTTCTGTGGAAACCCTCTATGGCTTCAAGCCTGAGGAAATAATCGGCAAACCTGCAACCGTTGTTTATGCCGACCCGGGCCAGCGTGACGGACTGGTTGCTGCATTGTCTGAAAAAGGCTTCGTCAACGACTATGAATTAGTGCTTAAATCAAAGGATGGGCGGCTGCGGCCCACCTCATGCAGCACCAAACTGGTGTTTGATGATTCTGGCGAGCCCATCGCAATGCAGGGCGTTTTGCGGGACATAACCCAACGCAAGGAATCGGAGGCCGCCTTGCGTGAAAGTGAGGCCAGTTTCAGATCAATATTCAACTCAATTCCGGATGCGTTTCTGGAAATCGATCTTGACAATATAATACTCAATGCCAGCCCGTCACTCAAACAATTCGGTTACCTGCCGGAAGACCTGGCCGGAAGAAATATCGCTACTCTTTTCAGGAATGTTAATGACTGGCATGTTATTAGCGAGTTACTCGACTCGGATAATGAAGCAAAGGGAAAGGAGTCAATATTACTAACCCGCAACGGCAACGAAGTCCCCATTTCGATTACCGCCTATAAAATTGGTGGCAGTGAAAACAATATACATAACACGGTTTGCATCATCAGGGATAACTCAACGAGAAAGCTGTATGAACAGGAATTAAAACTGGCACGGGACCAGGCACTGGAGGCCAACCGTGCCAAGAGTTCCTTCCTCGCCAACATGAGTCACGAATTAAGAACACCGCTGAATGCCATCATAGGTTACAGCGAAATGTTAACCGAAGATGCACAGGAGGATGGCCGAATCCAGATGGCTGAAGATCTGATCAAGATCCATGACTCCGGCACTCACCTGTTGACCCTCATCAGCGACATACTGGATCTGTCAAAAATCGAGGCGGGCAAGATTGAGCTTGTGAATGAGGAGATAGATATCGCCGGGCTGATGGAAGACATCAAGACCACGATAGAACCGCTGGCACTGCAAAACAATAATGAATTCAGGCAAAAATGCAGCCTCGAAACAACAGCGTTAATCGCAGATAAAATCCGGCTGAAACAAACACTGTACAACCTGCTGGGAAATGCATGTAAATTCACGCGCAATGGAGAAATAGTCCTTGAACTTTCCCGGCCAGACGATGACTGGATTATTTTCAAGGTTACCGACACGGGAATTGGTATAACTGATGAGCAAATGAGCAGGTTATTCAATGAGTTTACCCAGGCAGACTCAACAACAACACGGCGTTACGGGGGAACCGGGCTGGGACTGGTCATCAGCAAAAGATACTGCCAGTTAATGGGGGGAGATATTGAGGCCAGCAGCACATTTGGCCAGGGCTCTACCTTTACCGTTAAATTACCTGTCAAAAAAAATCCCCGGGCACACTAGTGTGCCCGGGGATGACAGCCATCAACCAGACCCTAGAGGTCGAATGATTTTGACCAGCTTACCGAGAAACGTGCATCACCGGCAGCGCCAGACAGGTTATTTTTGTCCATTGCAAGCGTGAAATCATCTTTACTCACACTCAACTGCCCATGTGAATAGTCAGTGTTTGCCACGTCATCATCATAGTCATACCTGCCGACAGTCACACCCACGACCACACCTTTCTTGATTTCAAACTCTGCACCCAGGTGGAAATAAATATCATTTTCCTTGGCAGGGTTGCCTTCCTTTCTGACCGTATAGGCAAGCCCGCCATTGAAGGCACCCATGCTGGCATTCAGGTAGATTTCATCGTAATCAAGATTGACATTTCTGATCGGGTAAGTGAACTTGATATAACCCGCATCCAGGTCAACGCCCCCCATTTTAAAGCCATAACCCAGGTACCAGTCCTGTTCATATTGATTACCAGGATTGCCATAATCGACGTTGGATAACCATGTGCCCGCATAAACCCCGGAGTCATTCGAATAATCCAGGCCACCGGACACGGCTGCTGCATCATTTGTCTGGGTCACACCGCGGAATAAGTAATTGGATGTAACGCCAATATTGGCAGAAAACTCTGCCTGTGCGGCCATGGGTGTTGCCAGGGCAACTGCGGTTGCCAGGACGATAGGACGTAAAGTTGTTTTCATAATTTTTCTCCAGTAGCAAGTAGAACGCAAAAAATAAAATGGTCACAATATGCAAATAACAACAGCATCAGGATTTGCCATTATTTTTATCACCTGATTCATGTAAGTGCATTAGGCGTGCCAGATTAAAATAAATACATATATAACAAATAGTTAAGCCATGGTTAATCAAATACAGAGGTTATTTCATGAAAAAACGCACCAATATAGTGCGTTTTGATTTACTGTATGCACCATTATAGTGCATTGTGGGCGGTGTCTGCGTTTTAGCGGGGTATCCACAATTACAAATCAGCTGGCTATTTCATCACGAAGGCCCGTTCGGTCAATAAAGGGTCTGGCACCACTGATATAATCCGATCCTTCGTTAACCGGCACACAGGAATATAAATGATCACAATAAGCCAGCTGGACAATGGCGTAACCATTGCCACATCGGCATCATCACATCGGCAGACGGCCTGTGTTGGCCTCTGGTTAAAAAACGGGGCCCGCAACCAGTCAGATACACAAACCGGATATGCACATTTCCTCGAGCACCTGGTATTTAAGGAAACAACCCGTCACACCGGCAGGCAGCTGGCTGAACAATTTGAGGCCATGGGTGGTGAGATCAATGCGGAAACGGGGCGGGAACTGACTTCCTTCCACGGAACCGTGCCTTCCCGGTTCTGCAGTGAAATATTACAACTTTTTATAGAGATGCTTACCCGCGCCGCTTTTGACGAGAACGACTTCAGGCTTGAGCGTGACGTCGTCTTGCAGGAACTGGCCATGCTCAGGGACGACCCTGAAGAGGCGCTGGAGGATTTTGGCACGGAACAGGTCTGGCCCCGGCAGCCGATGGGGAGGCAGATCCTCGGCGACCTGGAATCCCTGGCGAACAGCAGCAAGGAAATACTTTATGATTATCTTGACTCGGTACTGATCCCTGAAAATATCATGATTGTGGCAACAGGCAAAATTGATCATGAACAGATCCTCAGGGACTGTAAACCCCTGCAGGATATCACCAGCAGGCAACAGCCGGGTTGTGCCGCCCCCCGTTTCATCCAGACACAATCGCATCTGGATATTGATGCCGGGCAGCGGCATCTGCTCTGGGTTATGCCTGCCGTTCCCTGCAGCCACAGGCAACAACCTGCCTGTGATATAGCCAGCTATATTCTGGCGGGCGGCTATGACTCATACCTGTACCAGGCGTTGCGGGAGGAAACGGGGCTGGTGTACAGTGTTGATTCAAGGGTTGACCACTACTCTGATGCGGGGCTGTGGTTTATCCAGACCAACACCGATAGTGAACATGCAGACAAGGTAACACAGACGGTCGTAACGATAATGGATAAACTTGTTTCGAAAGGCCCGGACAAAAACGACCTGGACAAGGCAAGAAAGCATTTGCAGTCCAGCCTTGTTCTTGAACAAGATGACCTTGAATCAGAAATGGACAGGTTAGCCAGGGATCTGTTCTATTCAGGTCGAATAATAACCCTGGATGAAAAATTGCGGCAATTCGAACAGGTCACCCCGGAGGATATACGCAACATTGTCCTGCCGGCATGGGGCCGGGTATCGCACTTTACTGCTGGCCCGGCATCCCGGTAATATGCCCGGGCAAGACCAGGCCGGGTTTATATTCGAGCCAGGCCTGAAGGGGAAACGGGCTAAAAGTTATCCTTGACGAACCGGTGTAATATTTTATCCAGCGAGGAACCCAGTGCCGTTGTAACCGCATAAATGGATTGGTTTGGTGCAGGTGTTTGCGCCTCGTAGGTCCGCGTCCTTTCCTGTGACCCTCTCCTGTAGCTTATCTCCACACGAACCAGGGCACGACTGCCATGATCGGTTACCACTTGCTCGAACCTGAGTAAATTAATATTGATAACGCCATCGGCATGGTTTGTCTGGTCTGATGAAAACACCTTGCCAGCCAGCCCCGATTCCCTGAAATAGGTGATAAAACTTTCCTGCACCAGCAACGCGGGTACCCTTGCCCATAAATGATAGTGATATCGATTAACCTCCCGTGGCCTGGATTTACTCGTATACAAAATTGCCCGCTCGTTATAAATTCCATATGCCTCGGGACGATTTATTACCAGCGCCTTCAGAACTGCCTTCCTTTTTTCTGCAGGCTTTGCGGGTGCCGGCAGGTGATAATATCTGTTCACCGGCACGGGCCGCTGACTGGTGCAGGCAGACAAACCCGCGAATACAAACAGGCTGGAATAAATTAAAGGCAGTAACCTATTTTGTTGCTTCTTTGACTTTATCACGCTGCGATGCCCCCCCCAGTAACAAGCCAGGGTTCTCACTGATCTGGCGACTGAATTCATTCATGTTTCGACTTGCACCTTCCAGATTGTAAACAATGCTGCTAATGCTTCTGGAGGCCGCATTCATCACCTTGCGCATATCGGTAATCGCCTTTTTAACGTCCGTCCTGTTTTCAGAAACAATGGAACTGGAATTTTTCAGTAAATCACCCAGCTCGTTACTTAGCTTGCTAAAATCACCAGACATTTTTTTCAGGCCATCTGAAAATGTCTCGACATTACCGATTATCCTGTTCACTTTTTCTACATTGCCATCGTTCAATATCTGCTTGATAGCGGTTATTCTCTGATTCAGGTTTTCCAGGACAGTCTGTGCTGAATTGGCCAGCTCCGGTAAGCGTTGACTCAGGCTTCCGCCTATACTGTCAACATGTTTTTTCAGAATATTCATGAACGGCTTGATACTTTCCACTGACACATCGTGTACTTCTGCGGCAACCGAATTGAGGATAGACATTATATTGGCCTCTGATCTCCCTTTTATTTCATTCCCCGGCTTCAAAAATTTATTACTGTTACCCTCTTCAATATTCACTTGCTTATCAGACAACACGCCGGGCGATATGATACGTGCAAGGCTGTTTTCAGGCACCTTCCAGCCCTTCTTTATAGCAAGCGTAAGTTTGAAAAATGTTTTCCCGCCTTTCCTGACCGGCTCCACGGCATGCACCTCACCGATACGATATCCGCCGTAACTGACTGCACTCCCCACCTTTATACCGGTGACGTTATCATACATTGAGTAGTAATCATCGGCTTCAGAATTCTGCCCTGTCAGCCTGAGCATGACCACAATCAACAGGGCAAACATGGCCAGCGAAAAACCGCCAACCAGCAGGTAATTTGTATTTTCTTTTTTCATTTTTTTCTGTCCATCACCGAAATTCCACCCCCGTCAACAACCACACACAACTACAAGGTCAGCCTGTGCAGGTAGGCATCGGCATCAATCGTTTCATCGCGAATTCTTCTGTGGAGAATATCCTGCACCCGTTCTGTCTTGCATGATTTTACTTCATCAACTGTACCACAAATCAGTACTTCGCCATGATCCAGTACCGTTATCCTGTCTGCTATCTTGAAGGCACTGTCCAGCTCATGCGTCACAACCACCATGGTCATTTTCATCGCATCCCTGAGCTTGAGAATCAGTTCATCCAGCTCGGCAGATGTAACCGGGTCAAGCCCCGCTGATGGCTCATCGAAAAAGAGCAATTTGGGATCCATCACAATGGCCCTTGCAAGTGCCGCCCGTTTTACCATCCCGCCTGACAGTTCAGAAGGCATCATATCCTCAAAGCCCGCCAGGCTAACGACCTCCAGTTTCATGCGGCTGATAATCTGCATGGTTTTTTCATCCAGGCTGGCGTGCTCCATCAGGGGTAACCGGACATTCTCACCAACCGTCATGGAGCCGAATAATGCCCCTCCCTGGAAGGAAACGCCCATTTCCTTACGAAGTTCATACATATCCATGGAGGACATGGTTGAAATATCGTTACCGAGGATACGGATATGCCCCGAATCAGGTATTTCCAGACCCAGCAGATACCTGAGCAAGGTACTCTTGCCGGAGCCACTCCCCCCCATAATAACCATGATCTCACCCTCGGCAACCTCGAGGTTTACCGATTTGAGGATTTGCCTGTTGCCATAAAATGTCACCAGGTCCTCTATTTTAAGCACTATTTTTCTGCCATCCATAACACTAGCGATTCAGGAAATAGGTGAATATCATGTCAACTACAACAATGTAGCTAATCGCCATGACGACCGATCGCGTCGTTGCCTTGCCCACACCTTCGGCGCCTCCCCTGACCTGAAAACCGTTACTGACACCCACAATGGCGATAATCACTGCAAAAACCGCACTCTTGATCAGGCCCTGAAAGATGTCGTGTGGCTCCAGAACTTCCATTGTCCGCTCCGCATAGGCGTTCAGGCTCATACCCAGCTCCATGGATGCAAAAACACCCCCTCCCAGCAACCCCATAAAATCGCCGAGTATGGTCAACAGGGGAACGGCAATCATCATCGCCAGCATGAGCGGGGCAGACAGGTGCCGGTTTGGATGAATACCGATCACCCGCAGTGCATCGATTTCCTGTGACTCTATCATGGTGCCAATGCGTGCCGTTATTGCAGAGCCTGATCTGCCAGCGACCAGTATGCCAACAATAAGTGGCGAGAACTCCCTCGGAATGGCCAGCGCGATGCCCAGCACAACCTTGTACTCTGCACCGAATGTCCTGAGTGTGTCGATGCCCTGAATGGCCAGCATCACGCCGACGGCAAAGCATAATACGGATACAATCGGGATTGCCTGCACGCCAATCACAACCACCTCACGGGCAATGGCGGTTAGCTGGACAGACTGTTTCCTTAAGCCACCCAGGAACAACCACACAATACTGTCAATGGTCAGAGAGACGGCGTAACCCAGCTCTTCAAGGGCACTGATCGTCCGCTTGCCAAAAAATTCGATAAACCGGATCATTGAATGCTATTTTTTGATATCTGCAATTGAGTTGTGTATCGGAAAAACCTTGTCCAGTCGTGCCAGTTGCAATACCTGCATGGCGGCATCACTCACACCTATCAATCCGAATTTCAGGCTTTTTGTTTTCGATACCTGATACCCTTCAACCAGACTGGCCACCCCGGATGAATCGATATAGTCAACAGAAGACAGATCCACCATGAGATCGGAACCTTCTTTTAATATTTGCAGTATCTGCTTTCTGGCCTGAGGTGAAAAATGCAAATCCACTTCACCTTTCAGTTCGATAACCTTGTACCCTGAATCTGTTCTTGTATTATATTCCACTAGTTTTCCCCTTTAGATTTTACGCATGTCTCGTCCAGTCGTTTGCGCATGATTAATATATTTCCAGCCTCTCCACAATGCTCCTGAAACTTCACATCATCCATTATCTCATGCATAAAATGCACACCCAGCCCGCCAGGCCTGATATCGGCAAGGTCTCTTGACTTGACACAACTACTGTCAATCGGACAGGCAAAGTCTGTCAGCCTGAAAATCAGGTCATCTTCCCTCAATAAAACCTCGATCATGATCCTGCCGTTCACATCATCCTGATAGGCATGTTGAATGATATTCATCGCAGCCTCATTGACTGCCAGTATCAAACGGTCAATGCAACCCTTCTCGCAGTTCTGTTGTTCGAGAATTTTCCTGACCTTTTGCCGCATGAGCTGTAGTTCCTCAGGCTTGGCTGTAAATTCATATTTGCAGAGATATGTTATTTCCTGTTCACTGTGCTCGAGCACCATGATCGTAATATCATCTCTTTGCCTGACCTTGGCATCCATAAACTTTGCCAGTATTGATTCCAGCAGGCTTCGGGGGGATTTATCATCATGCTCCCGAAGTATCTGAACCAGTCCCTGCATACCCAGCTCCACACCTTCATCTATATATCCCTCGGTTACCCCGTCCGAGTACATCAGCAGATGCCCCTTGCCCAGATTGAACTCAAAAACCGGAAATTCGGCCCCGGCCTCAATACCCAGCGGGGGGGCACATGCATCAATCTTCTTCAATTGTTTATTATCCTGTACAAACAGCACGGGTGGGTTGCCTGCGTTAACAATCTGGACATGTCCGGTAGCGGGTGTGTACCGCCCCGCGACCATCGCGACAAACATACCCCTTATAGAGGTCTCGCAAATTTCCTCATTTATCTGTTTCATCAATTTGCCCGGATCCGGTTCTTTTTTCCCCAGACAGCGGAACAGGCTGCTGGTTTTGGCCATCAGCAGAGATGCCGTCACGCCCTTGCCGGACACATCCCCCAGGTTAAAATGTATGCTGCCATCTTCCAGCAGGAAATAATCAAAGAAGTCACCCGACAGCTCCCTTGCCGATACATTGACACCATAGACCGGGAACGTGGCCTCTTTTTCTTCTGGCAGCAGGCTCCTTTGTATCTCCGCTGCAAGCTCCAGTTCACTGCCTAATGCATCGGCAAGATCATCCCTTTCCTTCAGGGCTTTTTCGAGTTGCCATGTCAATTCCTGGTAGCTGGTATTTTCCTCGGCCAGCCGGACATTGGTATCACGCAGGATCTGCTCAAAATCCACCTGTTCTTCCAGACGAAGCCCCAGCGCGGTTGCCGCTTCCTCTACCTGTGGCGGAACCTGGTTAAGTATCTCAAGGCATTGTGACTCGGGGATATCCAGGTAGTCCTCGAGTTTGGCGTGTACCTTTTGCAGAATTTTTGCCTTGCCGGATGCACTGAACATTGCCGCAAGCCAGTCTGCGCAATGCAAAACCGAACACAACCTGATTGCCGTCCCGCCGGCCTCCAGGGACTCACAGTCATGATGCCCGCCAATGGCCTGGGCGAAGTGATCCGGCAATGACCACTCCCTGGCCAGCATTAATGAGATCCGGTCATGGGTAACACCGAAGACCTCTTCTTCCATCTGCCTGCGCATTTCCGGATCCAGCCGGATAAACCGTGACCATTCTGCCTGCCTGTCACGCATGATATGAAACATAACGAGCATACCGAAGTCCTGCAGCAAGCCGGCCGTAAAACAATCGTCCTCATCAATCCCCGTCAGGCGACCCAGCAATTTCGCCGAGGTTGCTCTGCGCAGGGTGTCCTCCCAGAAACCGGATGTATCAAACCCCGGTACATCGTCCGGGTTAAGCGCATCACGCACCGATATGCACATGACCATGTTGCGCAGGGCCTTGTGGCCGAGAATATTGATCGCTCGCGTAGCATTGGCAATCTCGCCACCCATACCAAAAAAGGGGGAATTGACGATGCGCAGGATCTCGGCGGTCATGACAGGGTCGGTACTGACCAGCTCTCCAAGCTGCTGGTTGCTGACATTCGGATCGGCACAGGCACGCATTATCTGTATGGCTGCCTGGGCCGGTGCCGGCAATTCAGCGGGTTTGATTGATTCTAGGGCATATTCCATGCCACATCCTGTTGTTGGTCTTTATCTTTTTAATCATATAACTCATGGTACCAGCGCGCCACCACAGCTTGACCCCTGGCCTGCGGTGCAGGCATAACAATGGTCCGCCACAGCAATGCTCTTGCCGGGTAACTGCTCTGCATTGAGCCTGGAGATATGAACCTTTCCTGCCGACCTGTCTGCCAGCGGGATTTCCAGCATCTGGTTAAAGTCACAATCATAGACATAACCCTGCCAGTCGATACTGACCAGGGTACGACACATTACAGATGTAATGTTTTGTTTAACGCTATTCTGTTTCAACAGGTCCACATAGCTGTCAAACTGGCCATGGGAGACCAGCGTACTGCCAAATCGCTTGATGGGCATATTGGTCAGGGTAAACAGGTTTGAGAAGGCAATACCAAACTGGTCTCCCAGATTTTTACGGTAATCCTGTTCCAGTGATTCCTGCGGTGGGGGAAGCCGGGCCCCCTGAGGATTATAAACCAGGTTTAGTATAAGGCCTGTACCCGGCTGGCCGTAGCCCAGCCCGTTCAGTTGTTTGAGTGCCCTGATACTGGATACGAATACACCCTTGCCACGTTGCGCATCGACATTTTTCTCCAGATAACAGGGCATGGAGGCGACTATTTCAACCCTGTTTTCTGCCAGAAAACTGCCCAGTTCCTGCTGGCCGGGTTCTGCCAGGATAGTCAGGTTGCAGCGATCTATGACGTGGCAGCCCGCTTCACCCGCCGCCTTGACCATTAACCGGAAATGGGGGTTAAGCTCGGGGGCGCCCCCGGTTAAGTCCAGTGAACGGGCACCCGAGTGTTTGATGAATTCCAGCACATCCCTGATGGTATCCTCGTCCATTATTTCCTTGCGGTTCGGCCCCGCATTGACATGACAGTGAAGACATTGCTGGTTGCATAAATAGCCCATATTGACCTGAACGGTCTCAAGCCTGTCCCGTCTGATTTGTGGAAAATCAGAATCCTGCAACAGGGGTAGCGTAGCATGCATATTTTTACTCCATATACTCCATACGAATGAGTAGACCTTTATACCTTATAATAGTTTTAATAGTTTCTGTTTTTAATAAAGGTACAATCACTGTCCCGTTCACCCATGACGAATATAGCTGAAATATAAGCGGCAAGTGTGTTTCGGGCTAACCCGCAATCCGGACATGAAACCGGTAAGCCTGATCAAGACACGCAAAACATGCCACTCATGGCGGCCCGGCTGCCGCATCCGTGCGGCTGCCGGGCCTGATCAGGCTTGCCGATTCCATATCCTTACATTGATATGTGCTTCATAAAGTTAACGGGACAGCAATGAGGTACAATATAGCATATAAAAAATATAGACTTTAACTGAACCAATTCAGGAGAATAGCATGTCATCGTTAGACACAGGCCATGGCCGCTTCCCGTCTGTACGCATGCGTCGAATGCGGCGTGATGGTTTTTCAAGGCGACTCGTGCAGGAAAACCGGCTGGGTACGGATGATCTTATCTATCCCCTGTTTGTTATCGAGGGCCAGTCACTGCGTGAGGCCGTCCCGTCCATGCCCGGGGTTGAACGGGTCAGTGTCGATGCGTTATTAAAGGAAGCGGAACAGTGTATTGCCCTGGGAATTCCGGCAATTGCGCTGTTTCCGGTAACCGACCAGCGCAAAAAGACCGATGATGCGCGTGAGGCGTATAACCCGGATGGCCTGGCCCAGCGTGCCGTCCGGGCGCTGAAGGAGCACTTTCCCGGGCTGGGGGTCATCACCGATGTGGCACTTGATCCGTTTACATCACATGGGCAGGACGGGTTGATCGACGCGGACGGGTACGTCATGAATGATGAAACCGTCGAGGTGCTGGTAAAACAGGCGTTGTCACATGCCGATGCCGGGGCCGATATCGTCGCACCCTCCGATATGATGGATGGCCGGATCGGTGCCATCCGCAGGGCACTTGAGTCAGCCGGCCATATCCACACACGAATACTGGCCTATTCTGCCAAATATGCATCAAGCTACTATGGGCCCTTCCGCGATGCCGTCGGCTCAGCCGCCAACCTGGGGGAAGGCAATAAACACAGCTACCAGATGGACCCGGCCAATTCTGATGAGGCCCTCCGGGAAATCTCCCTCGACCTGGAGGAAGGCGCGGACATGATCATGGTCAAACCGGGCATGCCCTACCTCGATATAGTCCGTCGTGCCAGGGAACAGTTTGCAGCACCTGTTTTTGTCTATCAGGTCAGTGGTGAGTACGCCATGCACATGGCGGCTATACAACATGGCTGGCTGGACGAGAAGGCGATCATCATGGAATCACTGCTTTGTATCAAACGGGCGGGTGCTGACGGGATACTGACCTATTTTGCAAAACAGGCGGCGGCGTGGCTGAACAATGATACAGATTAATAGCGACCACAATCCCTGTTATCATCCCGGTATTTAAAGGGCTTTGCCCCCCTTTGTTTAAATACCCGTTGGCTTTCCGTCCAGGCTTGTCTTATTGTTTTCCTGCCAATATTGCTCAAGTCCTTCACGGCCTTTCTTTTTTGCCCATTTATCCAGCAAATCCCGTTCACCCTTATATTCATAAAATGGAACCTGAAAACCGCATGATGTCTGTACCAGGTCAACAGTGATATCAAGGATTTGCCTTGCTCCCGCTTTTTCCGCAAATAGTCCGGCCAGCCTGTCCCATTCCGGGTCTTTCGGGTGAATAACCCGTCCACCTCCAAAAAGCCTTAAAATCACTGGTTTTTCATCAAAAGAGCAGAACATTATCGTTATTCTGTTGTTGGCCATTATGTGTGCGGCAGTTTCATTGCCACTGCCTGTCAGATTCAGCCAGACAACCCGGTTCCTGTCCATCACCCTCAGGGAGTCAGCGCCCTTTGGTGACACATTCACACGCCCATCTGCATCGGCAGTCGCAACAAAGAATATTTTTTGTTGTTCAATAAATTCTTTCAGGGTATCTGTAATTTCGGAAAATTTTTTTGCCATATTATTACTTGTATTTAATAGTATGATAATTCGGGACTCATTATCATGTTCTGTTATTTTCGATTGTAGCAATGAATTATTTTTATTGAAATGACAGATATTGCCTTGCCTGTTTTTTTACCCGGCATGATATGTCCTGTCACGACTGTCCCGTTAACTTTATGAAGCACATGACAATGTGAGGGCATGGAATCGGCAAGCCTGATCAAGACCGTCTGCCGCACGGACGCGGCAGCCGAGCCGCCATGGATGGCATGTTTTGCGTGTCTTGATCAGGCTTGCCGGTTTCATGTCCGGATTGCGACTTAGCCCGAAATGCACTTGCCACTTACATTTCACCTGTATTCGTTACATGTTAACGGAACAGCGGTGCTCAATGTTATATGTTCAATCTGTTGGCACATGCCAGCCTTTATGGTATCAGGCGATTGATCCATTTAACCAGTCTTCGCGTTCCTGCACTGAATAACTTTGGTGCATAAACAGTGTTAACCGTTCGTTTGTGGATCTGCGCCAGCGTGGGATAGGCGTGAATCGTGGCGGAGATATCACCGATTTTTGTGCCTGTTTGCATGGCCAGCACGATTTCGTGGATGAGCTCGCCCGCATGAGGCCCGAGGATGGATGCGCCCAGAATCCTGCCCTTGTGGGTGACCAGCTTGGTCATGCCATGGGTCTCTACTTCGGCCAGCGCCCGGTCAATATCCTTGAACTCAAAACGCAATACCGTGGGCTCCATACCCTGTTCACGTGCCTGCTGTTCGGTCAGGCCCACGCGCGCCAGTTCGGGATCGGTATAGGTAACCCATGGCACGACCCGGTAACGGGTCTTTTTCGGAAATCTGAATACGGCATTGCTGATCACGATGCCCGCCTGATACTCCGCCATATGGGTGAAGGGATAAGGTCCGCACACATCACCACAGACGTAGATATGCCTTTGCGAGGTGCGCATGCGGCGATCTGCAACGATGCCTTTAGCGGTGAAGTTAATGCCGGCTGCCTCCAGCCCCAGGCTCTCAATATTGGGCTTACGCCCGACGGCAACCAATATTTGTTCGGCATTGAGTTTCAGGTTCCCGCTGCAAGTGATGACCCGGTCATCTCCTTCCCGGCTCACGCCTTCGGCACTGGTCGAGGTATGAATCTCGATACCCTCGGCAGTCAGCGCGTTCTGCAAGGCATTGGCGATTTCGGGATCTTCCTGTGGCAGCAAATGTGGCAACCGTTCGACCACCGTCACCTGGCTGCCAAGACGGTTAAAGGCCTGCGCCATCTCCAGGCCGATCGGGCCGCCGCCCAGCACAACAAGCCGTGACGGCAATGTGCGCATGGAAAATAGCTCCAGGTTGGTGAGGTAGCCGGTTTCCTGCAGGCCTTCAATGGGCGGAATAAATGGCCTTGAGCCGGTCGCAATGACAAAACGCCGACCGCGAATTTCCTGATCGTTGACTCGCACCGTGTGTGGATCGATGAATTCGGCTGCACCAAAAATCACCTCACAACCATAACTGCGAAAGCGTTCGGGATCATCGTGATGCTGGATATGTTCAATGACCGAGCGCACATGATCGTTGACTTTAGCGAGGTCTACGTCAAGTTCAACCGGCGGCAAACCATACTCCCCGCTACGTCGTATGAGTGAGGCAACCTTGGCGACATGTATCAGGGTCTTGCTGGGGACACAGCCATAATGCAGGCAATCCCCACCGAGTTTCGGCTCTTTTTCGATCAGGGTGACCTTCAGGCCAAGTTGTGCGGCGACACTGGCCACCACCAGCCCGCCGGCACCACCACCGATAATTACTAAATCCTGTTTACTCATTTTCTGTGCCTTTTAGTCTCTGTAGAAGCGGAATTTGCTTACGGTATACTTCATAATTAATCGGTGTCTTGTTTTTATATCCAATCCTTTTGCGTCGGCTCTCGGCAAGCAGGTGATACCTTATCTCCGCTTCCACTTTCACGGCCGGGCTGCCAGCGGGAACTTCCAGTTTATAACGCCGTGGCTGCCATCGTGGTAACCGCGTGTCCCACAGGTCAACAATAAACGGTCGCCACATGACGGTACGTATAATGGTATGACTCTGTTCGTCAATCACGCCGCCATTTTTATCCAGTAATCGCAGATGCACTGTCAGATGGCGGTCCGGTGTGCCGGTGGGAACATAATGGGCAGCGCCGGTATTGGCCACTGTCAAACGAAAGAGTCGTTTGTCGCTTGCCGGCTGTTTTTCTTCAACAAATGCGATAGACAGGGCCTTTCTCACCATCTTCGGATCATGCCCGCCGCGCCAGAGGTGCTGCCGGGTATTGCGCACCACCCCCCCCTCGACAAGCGGTCGTTTGGCCAGCGGCATATGACACTGGACACAACCGAGCGTGCGGGTATTGTTTGCAACAACTTCACCTGTTTTACCCGTTACCATGGCCTCCACGTCCTTGATGTTGAGCGATGCGCCCGTGCCACTTTTACTGGCGGGGTTCTTTTCTGCCATCAGTTTCACCAGATACTCCAGATCCTTCTTGTCCGGTACGGTAGCGAGTGTACTGTTAATTTCTGCGACGGTACCACAGGGTGGAAAGCGGAAAAAAGTATCCCAGCGATCCCCTTCGACAATATGGCAACGCACACACACCTCGTTAGGGTCCTGCAGCTTTTTCACCGGATGGGGGGCGCTGGTATTACCGAATACACCCACTATTTTCCCATCGCGGTAATGACAGGCCGGGCAGGTCACGCCTTCATGCTGGAGTTTGGGATCAAAATCCGGGTTGTCTTCCAGAATCGGGTCCCACTTGTCTGTATCACGGTAACCCAATACCTTGTGCGGTTGCTGGCGGTCGAGTGGTGTATGGCACAATCGGCAGGTATGTTGTGCATCATCAAATTTCCAGTCTGTCTGGAAATAGGGGTCGACCCATGCCTGGCTGTGAATCGTGGTTCGCCATTCTTTATAGAAGGTCTGGTGACAGGCGCCACATTCACTGGCGCTCAGCTTGCCCAGCACCGGTGGTACCTGCGACGTATCAATGGGCCAGGCGAAGCGGTCGTCGACCACGAAGATATTCATCGGGCGAATAAAGCGCCAGGTGAAAAAACCGGCCAGGGCAACAATGATGACTACGCCTATAATGACAATTCTTTTTTTCATGTCGTCCGCTCCCGCCCTTTTTCATTCATGTTATCGGATGGGTGCGTCCACTCAGGCTCTGTTTTCAGGTTGCCGACGAGTTCACCCGCCCGAAACACCTGGAGTTCACCGGATTTGAACACCTCCCATGACGCATCATCACTCAATGGCTCGGAGGCAAGCAGTGTTACCTTGACCCCGTCATGCAGGGTATGCAACCGGTGCATGCGATCATGACCATAGGCAATCAAATAATGCCCGTCTGACATAAGAAAATTAAATTGCCCGTAGGATGCAATGTCCTCACTAAGTTTGGCAAGCCTCTGTAACCAGGATGAGCCGGTTTCGGTCACGACATCACTGAACACCCCGGCGATTTCGTCCAGCAAAAAATAGAATGCATGTTCTGAATCCGTTTCACCCAGTGGGTGCGACCGACGGGGATGACAACATCCATGGGGCTGGATCACCTCCGGGACCTTGCCGTTATGGGCAAAGACCCACGACCGGCCACAACAGTCACGTATAAAAGGATGGGTATTTTCCTGTGTAAATGCACCAGGCGGATTGGCCTTGCGTACATGCGCGATCAGCAGGTCCGTAACAATGGTTTGTGATAACGCTGCAAACTGTTCACTCCGGATCGCAGCCTCCGGTGCCTTATGCATCTGCCAGATACCAGCCTCCCGCCAGGCGAGCCCCCAGCCATCGGGATTGTCGGCAGTCTCACCGCCGCGCCGCCGGAACAATGCCAGCGTGTCACCCCGCTCCGCGGGCCGGTTACTACTGATGCCAAGCAGTTCGCACACCAGGACCTACTCCCATACCATTTCGCGATAGACTGAACGGGTGTCTGGCCCTTTCAGGTCATCAAAAATCTGATACATGCCGGCGTTATGCCGGCAAATAATCAAAACCATTTAAACAGCCAGTATTTCTCATAGGCGACCTTACCGAGATGCATCAAATAGCCCGGCCGGTAAAACTTCATTCGCGGGGCAGGCTCGGCATAGAAATTTCCCTGACCAAACCCGGCCCTGCCACCGCCGGTTTCGATAAAACATGCGCCGTGACCATTAAATTTCCCGGGCACTCCCTTACCGGTAAGCTCATGGATAATATTGTGAGCCACCACCTCGGCCTGGCCGTGTGCAATCACCCCCGCTTTGGGTAAAGGCTTGCCCACACTCAGTTTGATTCCGGTGACATCACCAATAGCATAAACCCGGGCAAACTTTGTTGCCAGCGTGTATTTGTCTACGGGAATCCAGCCACTTTCTCCGGTGAGGCCGGCATCGAGTACAACCTGTGGTGCGCGATGAGGGGGAACGTAGACCAGCAGATCAAAATTTGCCGTGGCACCATTGGCAAAATACAGGCGCTGCCTTTCAGGGTCCACTCGTGTAACGGCATGCTCCGGATGGTAAACAATGCCTTTGGCCTCGACCATGCTACGCAGCATGCGTGAATTTTCGGGGCCGGCCAATGCCATCGGGCCGGGTTCCGGTGTATAGATATCGATCTTGACGATTTCACGAATATTGCGCTTGCGGCAGTCACCATCGAGCAGCATGGCGGCCTCAACGGGTGCAGCCGGGCATTTGAATGGCACTGAACTGACCAATACCGCTATGCGTCCCGCCTCAAATTTCCGGCGCGCCTCGTTTAATGCCTCGGCACCCTGTAATGTATAGAACGTATGGCCGGCTTCACTCAGGCCGGGTATGGTTTCTGCCGCCATTTCAGCCCCCAGGGCGATCACCAGGTAATCACCCGTTATCTGCTGGCCATTCACCTGTACACTGCGCTGTTCGGCATCGATTTTCTCTATGTCTCCCTGGATGAGTTCGACACCGAGCCTTGACAACCTGGTTCGGGACCGTGAGATCTTTCGCGGGCGGCGTAACCCGGCCATCACCCAGGGAAACGAGGGCGCAAATACATGCCTGGCTTCACGCTCAATAAGTACAACACGGTGTTCCGGCGGTAATTGCTTGCGTAGCAGGGTAGCGGTGACGATTCCACCGATACCGCCACCCAGCACGATGATGGTTCTGGATTGACTGGTCATAATTTCTTTCCTTAAAAAAATATTTCTATTACCCTGCTGCCACGGCTGATTTTAAATCATGATGGTACTGGCCGGCATCCCGGTACCGCCTTGTTGCGTGGTAAACTGAATCAATATCACTCAACCGGATACCCCTTCTGGTTCCAGTCGGTCATCCCACCCTTGATCACATGTATATCGGCATAGCCCGTTTGAGCCAGTAATTGGGCTGCCTTGGCAGAACGCCGGTCGGTTCGGCAAACGATGGCAACGGGTCGCTCAACTCGATCCGCCAACTCATCCAGACGTTGCATCAGGTCTTCCAGTGGTATGTTTGTTGCACCATCAATATGACCCTGCTCACCCGTGAAGTCTTCTTTTGATCGCACATCCAGAACCAGTATATCCTCAGCCCTGTCCAGACGCTGTTTCAATTCGGCCACGTTTAACATGGGGCCTCGACGAAACCGGCCAATAATACGCGGCAAGTAGGCTACGATAGCAAGCAAGGCCGTTGCTATAATGCCCATCTGGATATATCGCTGTATATCCACCTCTCCCGCAACCGCCTCACGTGCAGCATAACCAAGATAGGTATAGGCAAATGCACCGGGTAACATGCAGACATAAGTTGCAATAACATAATGAGAGAATTTTATTCTGGTGATCCCCAGGGCATAGTTAAGAAGATTAAACGGGAACAGGGGCACCAGACGCACAAATGCAACGAAGCGCCAGCCTTCGCCCTCGACCCCTTCCTTGAGTTGTTTCAGGCGGCCACCCGTTTTTTGCTCCACCCACCCGGCGGCAAGGTAACGTGCAATCAGGAAGGCAATCGTAGCACCGATAGTTGCACCCGTTAAATTATAAAACGTTCCCAGTACCGGCCCGAAAATGGCACCGCCTGTCAGTGTCAGCACTGAACCCGGTAAAAATAATACCGTACCAACGGCATAAATCAGCATGAAGACAATCGGGCCGGCTACACCTGCCCCCTTCACCCATTGCTCCAGTGCCGCAGTATCGAAATAGTCACGGTAGACAACCGCCAGCGTGATACCGGCAACCACCAGGGATAATAATCCAAACCGCAACAGTTTATTGTTCATTGTCTTCGCTCCATTCACGGCGATTAATGGCATAGCTGCTGATCTTGCCTTTAAACGGCAACCACAACATGCCGGGCAGCCAGGATACCTCTCTGGTCGTGCGATATTTGTGAATGCCGATGGTCATTCCTTCATGGCCGGCACGTGGCTGATCACGATAGGTGCCGAGCAGCCGGTCCCACCACGGCAGGCTGAAACCGAAGTTGCTGTTGGCCTCATCGTCTTCAACCGAATGATGGACCCGGTGCATGTCCGGCGTCACCACAATCCAGCGCAATACACGATCAAGCTGTTTGGGCAAACGGACATTAGCATGGTTGAACATGGCCGTGGCATTAAGCAGTACCTCGAAGATCACCACCGCCAGGACCGGTGGGCCCAGCACCGCAATAGTCGCGAACTTGATCAACATGGAAAGAATGATTTCGAAGGGATGAAACCGCGCGCCGGTAGTGACATCGATATCCAGGTCGGCATGATGCATGCGATGCAGTCGCCATAGTACCGGCACGGCATGCACCATCACATGTTGCAGGTAGATGATAAAATCCAGGACGATCACAGACGTGACCACCGCAAGCCACGGGGAAACCGCATAGTAGTTAAGGATCCCCCAGCCCTGTGCGCCTGCAAAGGCCGCCATGCCAACGGCGGCGGCCGGAAAGATCACTCGCAACAAAAAAGAGTTGAAAAAAACCAGGCCGAGATTATTGACCCAGCGCACGGTCCTGGACACGGTCAGGACACGCCTTGGCGCAACGAACTCCCATAGCACCATGACGCCGAGAACGCCAAAAAAAACCCCCATGCGAATGAATACTTCATTGGTCATCACAAATTCGTTGATATTCATCAATTATCCTCATTATTCTTTGCTATACCCACATTGCGAGTAAGTCTGGCTATGCTATACTGAAGGCTGCTAATATTGTATTCAAGTGATTAGTTGATTAATAGAATAGACGATTTTATGGCTATGTCAAGTACGAATTTCAAACATGATCTCTTTACCCAGTTCGCTCGCGTCGGTAAGGCCCTTGGCAATGGCAACCGTCTGGAATTAATGGAATTTCTGGCGCAAGGTGAGCGTAGCGTCGAGGAACTTAGCAAGGTGGCGGGATTGACAGTGGCCAATACCTCCCAACACCTGCAACAGCTGCGTCTGACCGGGCTGGTCACCAGCCGTAAGGAAGGCCTGAAGGTCTATTACAACTTAAGTGGTAATGACGTCATTACCCTGCTGGATGCATTGCGCCAGGTCGCCGAACGCCACTTGTCTGATGTGGAACGCCTCGTCAACACTTACTTGACAGTAAAGGACAGCCTGGAACCCATTCCACGGGTCGAATTGCTGGCCCGTGTGCGCAACGGGCTGGTGACGGTGCTGGATGTGCGCCCGCCCGAGGAATATGCCGCCGGTCATGTGCCTGGCGCCATCAATATACCGCTGCAGGAACTGGAACAACGGCTCGGCGAACTCGGCGAAGAACAGGAGATCGTCGCCTACTGCCGCGGCCCACACTGCGTGCTGGCCTTTGATGCCGTCGCCCGGTTAAGGGAAAAGGGCCTCAGGGCCCGGCGCCTGGAAGACGGTTATCCGGAATGGAAAACCGCAGGACTGCCGGTAGAGGGAAAGCCCACCGGGTCATGAAACCGTGCGGTAAGGTCCGTACGCACTTTGCCTGCCGTACTTTGCCCGTGTGGTCACCTGGTTCGTAGCTGGATAGTCTATTGTCCGGCAGGCTCAGTGATCGTGACCGCCCGGGCCATGTACGTGTCCGTGTTCCAGCTCTTCTTCAGAGGCTTCACGTACAGCCTGTACCTTTACATCGAAATTAAGGATGACGCCCGCCAGGGGATGGTTGCCGTCGACGGTCACCTTGCCATCTTCAATCTTGATAACGGTAACGACTCTGGTACTACCATCCTCTGCTGGTGTCTGGAATTGCATGCCTTCCTTAACTTCTTCGGCCTCATCAAAACGATCCACCGGCACCTCGTCAACCAGTGCCTCCTCGCGTTCGCCGTAGCCCTCTCCCGGTTCGATGGTCACGCTGATTTCGTCGTCTGCCTCTTTTCCCGCGAGCGCGGTTTCCAGCCCGGGAATAATGCCCCCGATACCATAGATAAATTCAAAGGCATCATCACCGCTGGATTGGTCAATGACCACACCGCTGTTATCTGTCAGGGTGTATTCAAGTGTAACAACTGCATGTTTTGAAATTTGCATTCGAGGCCTCGGGTCGGAATTTATTGATAAAGATCTGACAGGATACTTAAATCAGTGAAAAAAATCCAAAAAACGGACTCAAAAAGCATTATTTCCTAGACAATAATATCTACTTGCTGCTGTTTTCCCTGGTCCGTAACGGTATTGGCCTGGTAGGCCCTGCTTGCAGGGTCCAGCCTGGCGGGCACTTTATCTGCTCCGGCGGGATTCTGGACGGTGTTTTCCAATTGCAGCTCCACCCTGGCCCGGGTGGCCATTTGGGCGGCCTTTGCAGCGACTGCGCGATCCTGGCTTGACGGGTTAGCGGGGGCCAGTGCGGCGCGCCGGATTGTCTGCGCCTTGCGCAAGGCTTCTTGCGGGTCACCGGGTCTGCCAGAGTCGATACTGACCTCGCCACTGACGGCGTACAATTTACCATCCGGGCCACGTTTATAGTCCAGTTGCACACTACCGCCATACTGGCCGGCAGCGCCTTTATGCGCTGCCTCATGGGCGCGGACCTCACGATCCCGTTTGGCCATCTGTTCGACTTCTGCCCGCTCTTCGGGTGTTATTTTCTGCTCGAGACCGGGTTTGTCTGCTGGCCCCTGACCTGCTGATTTTTTTCCGGCAGATACCGGTTGCGTACCTTCACCTTTTTCCTGACCGGTTTTTATTGGCTGTTTGTTCTGGTCCGGGCTGTCTTCTGAATTGAACTCCTGCCCTGTCCTGTTTTCCGGGTCTGTTTTTTTTACAGGCTCAATGGCAACTTGTCCATGAGGCGGGATAATCGGCGGGGGTATATTTGACGGGATGATCATAACTTATCGAATATTCAAACCATAAGGCAGGGCCTTTACAGGCTGTCAGGTCTTTTCATCAAACAGGCTGCCAACGGTCTCATCGATCGCTTTCATAACCCTGGCCGACGCCTTGACCTGCAATACATTTGCCTTAAGTTCCACGATGGAGCGGGCCATGTCTTCAGTTGATGATCCTGAATCCTTTACATTCATACTGGCAAGATCCTGTGCATTCTTCCGCATGCCGGAATAACCCTTCCGGATACCCGACAAGGCAGAATTCATGGCAGAAATTTCACTCATATAACTCTCCTGAATTGAACATGTTAAGCCCTCAACACATCCCGCGATATTCTTTATATATAACGACCTGACCGGAAACAAACTTTAGAAAAATTATCGAAAATATTATTAATTATAATAATAACAATTAGTTATATTTTTTCTGTCTGGATCAATTTTCTGATTTATTGTATGGCTTCGTATAGCGTATACTCGATGAAAAAGCGGAATATATAAATGGTTACCAATATTTTTTCAGGTATTTTTGGCTCCTCTCCGGTCAGGCCCTTGCAGCAGCACATGGCAAAGGTAATGGCCTGTGTTTCGGAACTGGCACCCTATTTCGATGCCGTTATGGACCAGGACTGGAAAAAAGCAAAGGAGATCCACAAGGGTATCTCAAGATTTGAACGTGAGGCAGACAAGCTTAAAAAGCAACTGAGGCTCCGTCTTCCCAAGGGCATCATGCTGCCGGTTTCCAGGCGAGATCTGCTGGAAGTCCTGACCATGCAGGATAATGTCGCTAACCAGGCCAAGGATATTTCCGGGCTGGTTCTGGGCCGCAAAATGATCTTTCCTGAAAACCTCGACGAGAAAATCAGGGAATTTGTTCAACGCTGCATCGATACATGTGCCCAGGCAGAAACAACCGTCAACGAGCTCGATGAGCTCGTTGAAACCGGTTTCAAGGGTAGTGAACTTGCGCTGGTTGAAAACATGATAGAAAAACTGGACAAGATCGAAGGTGATACCGACAGGATCCAGGTCAGGATCCGCTCTGTTTTGTACAAACTGGAAAAGGATCTCCCGCCCATTGATGTCATGTTTATGTACAAGGTCATCGAGGGCATCGGCAATGTTGCCGATATCTCTCAACGTGTAGGCAGTCGGCTGCAATTGATGCTGGCGCGTTAATAACGGGAGGTTTATTTGTGCTGTAATAAAATTGTCGGTCGAAAAATAATTATATTTATAGTGACCTGTTTTTTATTGGCCCTGGCGGGGGTTGCGGATGCACATCGAGATGATTATATAAATGAAACCCTTGTATACGGTACCCTGGAACAATCAGAGGTAGAAGGTGAGTATTGGTTTGATTATGGATATAAATCCAATCACCGGGGTGATTTTCTTCGCCATAACATCGCGGCAGAATGGGGTATCACCGATCATTGGATGGTAGATATAAGAACGACCCTGAAGAAAAAAACCGGTGATAACCCGACATTTGATTCTGGACGGATAGAATCACGATATCGTCTCTTTAACGAAGGTGATCTCCCTGTGGACGTAGCGATTTCATGGGAAATAAACTGGAAACGATTGGAAAACGGATCGGTCCGGACTGGAATTGAACCTCGTTTGATATTGTCCAGGGACTTTAATAAAAAACTCAATATCACATTTAATCTGTCGGATGAGATCCCTTTGGATTCGAGCCAGTCAGCTATGCAGGTGGCCCTTGGATTTCGTTATAACTGGAATGATTTAACCCGCTTGGGATCGGAACTTCAATACGATACTTTTGAACACATGGGGTCAGTCATTCCACAAATGTGGTTTGCATTGCCAGACGATATAGCACTGAAAATAGGGTATTCGATCGGTCTTGATCGTAACAATGAAAATTTCGCTCGCGTCGCATTAGAGGTTGAATTCTAGCGTGTTTCAGTTTAAATGAACCTGAGGCACTCAACCCGGGCATCACACACCGTACCACTTGGTCATTATTAAAAAAAATTAAAAATCAGCTACGAGGCCCTTGATGGAATTTACAGATGTCTTTATCACGCTGGCTGTTGTCTTCGGTTTATTCATGGCATGGGGGATTGGTGCAAATGACGTAGCCAATGCAATGGCAACATCGGTAGGTAGCAAGGCGCTGACACTGAAACAGGCCATTGTCATTGCGGCAATATTTGAGTTCGCCGGTGCCTACCTTGCGGGGGGCGAGGTCACCAAAACCATACGCAAGGGAATACTGGACAGTGGCATGCTGGTCAACAGCCCTGACCTGGTGATTTACGGCATGCTGGCTGCCCTGCTTGCATCGGGCATCTGGCTGCTGGTCGCCACCAGAATGGGCTGGCCGGTTTCGACAACACACTCCATAGTAGGTGCCATCGTTGGATTTGCTATTGTTGGAATTGGTATCGATGTCGTCCAATGGGGAAAGGTAGGCTCCATTGTTGCAAGCTGGGTGATCTCCCCCATTTTGTCCGGCCTGATTGCCTTCCTGCTTTTTATGAGTGTACAGAAACTTATTCTGTTACGCGACGACCCGCTGAAATATGCACGGCGATATGTACCCGTGTATATGTTTCTGGTTGGCTTCATCGTTACACTGGTGACCCTGTTCAAGGGCATGAAGCATATCGGCCTGCATACCACCACAATGCAGAACTATTCGCTGGCTGTTATTTTTGGAATACTGGTTGCCCTTGCCGGAAAATATATGATCAATAAAATCAAGATTGATCCAGAGGCCGATAGGGATTTCCACTTTACCAATGTCGAAAAAATCTTCGGTATCCTGATGATGATCACCGCCTGTGCCATGGCCTTCGCACATGGCTCGAATGATGTCGCCAACGCGGTCGGACCGATGGCTGCGGTCGTCAGTATTTCACAATCAGGCGTATTGGAACAAAATGCCTCACTGCCGCCCTGGATACTTGCGGTCGGCGGTGCGGGCATCATTGCAGGATTGATAATGTACGGGAAACGCGTTATCGCCACGGTCGGTAAAGGCATCACCGACCTCACCCCCAGCCGTGGCTTTGCGGCAACACTGGCTGCGGCCACGACAGTTGTTATTGCCTCTGGTACCGGCTTACCCATATCCACTACACACACACTGGTTGGCGGCATTCTCGGTGTCGGCTTTGCACGTGGAATAGGTGCGGTCAATATGCGGGTAGTGCGAACGATTTTCATGTCCTGGATTGTCACCTTGCCAGCCGGAGCCTTTTTGTCAATTATGTTCTTCTTCATGCTCAAGGGCATGTTTTCCGGGTAATCTGTTAAGCTGTCATCATGAGCCCAAGATGCGACCGTTATGCCGTCATCGGCAATCCGATAGCCCACAGCAAGTCACCGCGCATCCATACCCTGTTCGCCCGACAAACCCGGCAGGAACTGGCATATGATGCAATTCTGGTTGATACGGGTACCTTTGCGCAGGCCGTAGATGAATTCAGGCAATCGGGCGGCAAGGGGGTCAATGTTACGATCCCCTTCAAACAGGAAGCCTGGGAGCTGGCCGACAGTCGCAGTGCAAGCGCCGAACTGGCCGGCGCCATCAATACCCTTTCCTTTTACGATAATCAATGCCATGGCGATAATACCGACGGGGCCGGCCTGGTCAGGGACCTTGTATACAACCTGTCAATCGAATTAAAAGATAAAAAACTGCTTGTTCTGGGTGCCGGCGGGGCCGTGCGGGGCGTTCTTGAACCCTTGCTCGAACAAAAACCGGAGAGGATCACCGTTGCAAACCGTACCAGCAGCAAGGCACGGGAACTGGCCGCACACTTTGCCAGCCACGGTAACATTATCGGTACGGGATATGATGATCTGGAACGGCGACCATTTGATGTGATTATCAATGGCACCGCTGCAAGCCTGCAGGGAAATGTCCCGCCGGTTCCCGAGGCCTGTGTTGGCCGCGACACCTGCCTGTACGACATGATGTACCGCAGTGATCCGACCCCCTTCATGTTATGGGGGACCAGACTTGGTGCTGGAAGCTGTTTTGATGGCCTGGGTATGCTGGTAGAGCAGGCCGCAGAATCATTCGCTATCTGGCGCGGCGTGAGGCCGGATACGGTGCCGGTTATCAGGCAGCTTAGAAGTGAGATGGATGGGGCAGCCGAACAATAACTTACATGTGTTTCGTCAAACCGGTCATGGTCTGATTGTTAATCCTTTCGGCCGTTCCGCCTTTCGCCGCGTCTTCGGTTAACCCCGCTCCATCTCGATGAAAACATTTTAAGACATCTGCGTTCGTGCTGGTCACTTCTGTGCAAAAAAGGTCTGGTATGGTTCATGGTTCTGAGGGAATTTTATAAGTAATGCCTCGTTTGTTATTTGCTCATTGATAACACTTTTGGCAATTCAGAAGTAAACATTGTTTGACTAAATCCATTTAACTTAAAACTTTACCCCGACACTCAATACCACCGGGAAGTTAAAGCCTTCATTAACATTGAAAATGCCTGCGTTGGAAAAGTGCTTGAACGATAACATAATAATACCCTGCTTTTTTTCCTGATAATTCAGGTATGCCCCGACGCCCACCTGGGCCTGGAATGCAAAATTATTTTTCTGCTTACGTGTCCCCAACTGATTACTGCTTATATAACTGGGGCCCAAAGCCCTGACAAAGAAAAATGGCTGCCCCCAGCTTTGTCTTTTTGAATACAGGTTAAGTTGTGGATACAAGGATATTGCCGATATCGTCTTGCTGCCAAATGCATCTGTGCTCATGCTGGTGAAACTCAAGCCAAGTAATAAATGCTGCCGATGGCTACGTACCATACGGTAGAAACTATAATCCAGGCCAAAGGTGCGATTATGTTGAGATGCACCATATTGCTTGCCGCCCCCGGCATTTATCATCAATTCATCTGCATGCAGTAGCAGGCTCACGCATAACAGCAGAATAGTCAATGTGGATTGAACAAGATGTTTCATTTATACACAACCTTTTTTATATTTAAGTGCAGGTCTCTCAATGCCGCATCACACTATTAATCATCCAGGACATTGCCCTGCAATTAAAATTTTACACGACACGTATATCCAGCACCTATCCTGGCAGTGACAATAACGTTTGCCATCAGAAACACTCACTCAACAGGGCCTTTTTATAGATGGGCGCTTTTGCTATTATCTATCTTTAGGGTCATGACGCATTGTCGTGTAGAATGATTATTTATAATGACGTCTTTTACCTAATACAGGTCGTAATCATGAATTCCCGAATCAGTGTTGTCACGTTAGTGGCCGTTATAATGACCACTGGATGCGCAGGCAACCCCAACAGTTCTCTCGCGAACCAATGTGAGAGTGGGCTAAAACAGGGCTACAAGGAACTGGACTATACCAGGGCCAGCGGGATCAGAAGCAGTATAGAGCTAACCAAGGCTGCCAGCCTGCTGGTCGCTGCAAGCACCCAGGCCGAATTCGGTAAATACCCCAATTGCATCGAAAAGGTAAAGCGCGCCCGTGGCTACATCAGGCATTCCAGCAAGTAAGCGCCTAATGCATCCCTTGATTACAAGCCACTGAGCTGTGCGTTGATGCCATTACTCAGATTACTAACCCAGCCATTATAGTTTGAGTGGATCTGGGTACCATCATAATCCAGGTTCTTACTGTCCTTGTATTTGATGCTGTAATCCTTGTTGTTGTATGTTACATCCACTTTCGCCATGTGTGTGCGTAAGTAAAGTGTGGCTTCAATATGACCCGGCTTAACCACACGCATATTCCAGCCCAGGGCGATGCCTGCTCTCACTATCGCCTTGGTTATATTATCCAGTGCAACACCCTTGCTTGACGTTGCCACCGCTGCATTTTCAATATTGCGAACATCTCTGACTCCACAGCCCCCGGATACCAACAATAAAGGTAGTAATGCTGCTGCCAGGATAAGCTTGATTGACTTCATCGAATCTATCTCCTTATAACGATATTATTGTTTTAGCAATAAGAACTTCTGCCTTATTGTTATGCGTTATAACATTTCTATAAATTACTGTATAGCTATTATATGTTGTGAGATAATGTGGCCCGATGACTAAACATTAAATTATAATACACACTCAACTATAATATTCAAATAATCCTAGATACTTATGCATTTTTCAGTCGTGATCCCGGCCTACAATGAAGCAAGCACGATAAGGGAAATTGCTATTGCTGCCTTAACCTATACCCCGCATGTTGTGGTCATAGATGATGGCTCAAGTGACAACACGGCTCAGCTCGTACAGGATCTGGACATCATTCTGATTAAGCATGAGCAGAATAAAGGCAAGGCAGCAGCGCTGGCCAGTGGCATCCATGCCTCTCTCGAGCTTGGAGTAGACGCCGTTATTACCCTGGACGCAGATGGGCAACATAAAACCGTGGACATCGGTCGTTTCGTCGAAACTGCGCAACAATTCCCGGATGAAATCATTATCGGTTCACGTCTATGGGATAAGCACGCCTTCCCGAGAAAACGCTATCTGGCCAACAAATTTGCCAATTTCTGGATATCCTGGGCCGCAGGACGGGCAGTCGATGACAGCCAGTCCGGCTTTCGCCTGTACCCGACTACATTACTACAGAAATTGAATATATCGATAAATCGCAACAAGGGCTTTGTTCTTGAAAGTGAAATAATAATCCATGCTGCACACCTGGGCTATCCCTGCAGAAGTATTCAGATTGATGCGATTTATCATACCGATGCTCGCCCAAGCCATTTCCGTTCAGTCACCGATATCCTGTTCATTACCCGCATGGTTGCCGGACAGTTACTTTTGCGAGGCCTCTACCCTGCAGGACTGTATCGCTACCTGATTCATCCCCATTTAAAAAAAACACGTATTTATCAAACCGGGATCATCGGTTTGCTGGTTTTCCTGCTATCCATTATTATCATGCTGGCTACAGGTTTGCTCACATTGCTGTTGTTGTTCAGCCGCAATATCATTCTGGCCAGATCACCCTGCCAGTCAGCGCAGGCTGGCAAACTGCTTGTTCTTGGCAGGCGCTTACGTTCCGGGCAGCCTGACCATGACTACCAGCAACGCTTGTTGCGTGCCTGCCATCTACTCAAGTCTTCAGCCGACATGGAAGTTCTGATAGTTGGCGGGTTTACCGATGGCTCCGTTCTGTCTGAATCAGCTGCAGGAAAACAGTTCCTGGAACAACAGGGTATTTCGACAAGCCGGATCCAGATTGAAGAAGGCTCTACTCACACATTGGAAAACTTCAGACTGATTTACAAGACTTTATTAAATACGACAGAACCTGTCACCCTGATAACCAGTCGTTACCATCTTGGGCGCAGTCATGATATCGCTAATGGTTTTGCCATCAAACATACATTATGTGGCGCTGAGGATTATTTTATATTCAACCTGCCAAACCTGGTTCATTTATTTTCCGAGGCATTTTTTTTACACTGGTACTGGACAGCAAAATTCATCGGCAAGCTAACCAGGAGTCAATTTATTCTGCAACGTATTAGCAACCCGACAGACTAGTGTTCTATCCATGTGATAATTGTGAGTTCAGGCCATTGCACCATTGACACCAATCACCTGGCCGGAAATATAGGCCGCACTGTCCGAGGCCAGAAAGGCCACCAGTGAAGCAACCTCACCAGGTGTACCGGCACGTTTCATCGGTACGTTATTTTTTATCCAGTCATCCGGAAATACATCGGTGGTCATATCTCCGGATATCACACCGGGCGCAATAGCATTCACCGTGATGTTTCTGGATGCCATTTCCTGGGCCAGGGATTTTGTCGCCCCGATCAGACCGGCCTTGGCAGCTGAATAATTTGCCTGCCCACGGTTACCCATCACTCCGGCCAGGGAAGACATGTTAATCACACGCCCCCAGCGGGTCTGCATCATAGGCATTAACAAGGCCCGGGTAACATAAAAAAATCCATTCAGGTTAACATCCAGGACTTTCTGCCATTGCATGGTTTCCATGCCGGCCAGAATGGCATCATCATGAATGCCGGCATTATTAACCAGAACCTGAATTGCGCCCTCTTCCAGTATTTTTTTGACGGCCTGATTAACGGCCTCCTCAGAGGTGATATCAAATGTAATGACTGCAGCCTGATCTCCCCGACCCCTTATTTTTTCGACAATGTAATTTGCCTTTTCAGGATTTTTATTTGCATGGACATAAACAAACAGTCCCGACTCTGCCAGCTGTTCACAAACAGCAGAACCGATGCCACCACTACCTCCTGTCACCAATGCTCTCTTCATCAGTATGTTCCCACCTGCACAACCATTGCCTGCCCACTCATCAGCCTTGCCTGGTCGGTGGATACACTAAAATCGTAAACAAGAGTACCCCGATCAGCAAAAACCTTTTCTGCTTCTATCACCAGTTTACCTGGATACTGGTCCAGTGACCCACTACTTTCTATTGCAATATCTTTCAGGGAAGCCAGGTATGCCGGGCTCGACAGGCCATTGTCTGATTGTGCCAGCAAGCCACCGTGGATTGCCATCCCCTGCGCCCCGTATTCAATGGCACTTACAAGTGACAGCTGACCATCACGTCGCAAGGGATTATCTGACAATAAATGACTTTGTGTGTAACAAACTATCCTTGTTTTATCCCAGTATTCGACCGTATCCAGCAGACACATCGAACCCGAATGGGGAATAAGTTTGCACAGTTCATCTTTGCCTATGCACATACATCTACCTTTATCTGCATGCAGGTTTGTCCCGGACAATCCAGCGAAATAACATGTTGACCAGATATAGCCAGTGCTTCCAGCAGGGGTAGAGCCATGGCTGCCGGACAGGCTTTACGCAATGGCTCAAGTGCCTTGTTCTCACACACATTGACAGCTGCATCTACCGACTGTTTGGCAACCAGATCGCCCTCTAATACTGCCATGAAACTGTCTGAACGATGTGGTGAAATCAGCATGGCCACGGCAAATTCGTATCGTGACATACCGGCATTATACAGAGGAACAGGTGCGGGTCGATCACAGGCCACCAGCAATACTGGCACTTGTTCAACTTCAATCAGCGTCAATGCCTCCAGCAAACCCATGGCAAAGCTGTCGGCACAAGCCGATATGCTATTAGAGACATTATGCGCATGCTGTGAAATTGCCCAGTAACCAGCCTGGGCATTATGCACAGAGTTATGGAACTGGATGGGAGATACCGGTTTGGCTTCCATCGTCAGGGCAGTGCAGATTTTATGTGCGATCTCCAGATCACCGCAGGAACTTGTGAATACGGTTGCAACCTCGTCTGCCTGCAGGATGCTGCTATTGATTGCCTCACCTGCAACCTGCAAGGCAATCTTGCTCAATCGGCTTGCCCGACGACGCTCATTGGCAGGCAGGGATAAATCTGCTGAAATAATCAATTCCTGATCAAAACCCGGCTGCTCAGACAACAAGGCCGAACGGGCTTGCTGCCAGTTCTCGATTCCGGGCCCTGATATACCTATGCCTTCAATAAATACTGGCTTCATGTCAAACTTCCGAATATCAGGCTGCAATTTGTACCACCAAAACCGAATGAATTGGACATAACTGCCTGTATCGGCCTTGCCGTATGCTCCAGCAGAATATTGGCACCCAGGTTGGGATCCTGTTTTTCTGTGTTCAGGCTTTTTGGCATAAAGCCATGCTCCAGAAAAAGACATGAAAACAGGGCTTCAGTAATACCGGCTGCGCCCAAGGTATGCCCTGTCCAGGCCTTGGTAGAACTACAGGGTATATCCGTCCCGAAAAGACTGACAATGGCCTTGTCCTCCGAGGCATCATTAGACTTTGTTCCTGTGCCGTGCAAGTTTATGTAATCAATATCCTGCGGATCCATTCCGGCCTTCGACAAGGCCTGTTGCATCGCCATTACCGCATACTCCCCTTCGGGATGAGGCGTCGACATATGATAGGCATCGCTGCTTTCGCCGTAACCGAGCAAATGAATACTGTTAGCAGTGGCATCACGTTCAAGCAAGGCAAAACCCGCTGCCTCACCGATACTGATACCATTACGATCAGCAGCCCATGGTCTGCAAGGCTCAGGGGAAACCAGTTCCAGTGAATTAAACCCGTATAATGTCGTCTGGCACAGGGTATCCACACCACCGATAACAGCTGCGTCAATCAATCCACACTGGATATAACGATAGGCACTGGCAAAGACTTTTGCGCTGGAAGAACAGGCCGTCGAAATAGCCATTGCAGGCCCTTCTATGCCCAGCCGTAGTCGAACAAAATCTGCAATCGAATAGATATTCTGTGTATAGCGATAGCGATACCAGTCAGGCATTTCTTCAGCGCCCGGCGGCATCTCCCGATAGGCCTTTTCAGTTTCTTCTATTCCCGATGTGCTTGTACCGATGAATACGCCTATTCGGTCAGCGCCATATTTATCGATCGACTGTTGCACATGATCAATAAAACCATCTTGCTGCAAGGCAAGATCGGCCAGGTGGTTATTACGACAATTATATTGAGCAAGATCCTGATCGAGTACAACATCATCCAACCCGTCTACTTGTCCTACCCAGGTATTCAGATCAATATTTGGCAGCTCACATGGATGCAATCCACTGCGTTCTTCACGCAGACCCTCGAGTGAGGCAGACATGCCGACACCAAGGGAATTTGACAGGGTATAAGCCCGAACTGCTAGCAATGATGTTTTCATATTGACTTATTATGATTCCTGTTTTGAGGCAACACAACCAACGCCGATAATACAAAACTACTCAACACACCGATGGCCACAGTCGAGCCAATTGCCTGTAAGACCAGAATGTCGGAAAATGCAATAATTGAAAACACCGTGATTGTTGACACTACGCACACCAACAATGAATGCAAGGTATCGTTCCTGTCCTGATCGCTTTCATCGCGGGTCATAAACAATCCATAATCAATGCCTATGCCCAATACCAGTAACAATGAAACCAGGTGAAACAAGGTCAGGCCAACACCAAAAAGACCCAGAACAGATATCGTGAACAGAATTGCCAGCACCACAGGTAACAACACCTTGACCAGCCGCAAGCCCGATTTTAGCGTCCAGACCAGAACCATCACAATCAACAGTAATCCATACAGGGATTTCTCAATCACATCCCGCTGGTAGTAACTCATTAACCGGTTAACTGTCCCGGCAATGTCAATCAGGGATACCTGACTGTATTGCTGATTTCCCAGCCATTGGCGGAATAGTGCTGGCTGTTTGACATCATGTAATTGTATGTATGATACCCAGCCGTCATAATTTTTCTGCATCATCAAATCCAGCCGCAGGGATAACAAACCGGTATCCAGTTGTGATACCAGGCTTTTATAAGTTAGCGGGTGCAGCTCCTTGCTCGCTTCAGCATCAGTAATAAAACCATTAAACGCCGTGCTTTTAAATGGCATCCCGCTCAGGGCCTCAGTCATGTTCCTTGATAATATTCCCCCGGTGGGCAACCGCGACTGGCGTGCCAACTGGGTTGCCTTGCTCGGCAGAATTTGTATTACGCTTTGGTAAGCACCAAGCATACCTTGCCTGCGAACCTTGTTCAGATCCCGGCTGAGTTTTTCTGTCTTGCGTAATAGCGCTTCACTGGTATCTGCCTCAATCATCAGGAAACGATTTGCATCCGGCACTCGTAACTGTTGTCTTAATTTTCTGTCCCGTGCATAGACCTGATCCGGTACTGGACTGAGCTGACGTATATTTCTGTCAATCAGGCTGGTCTGTCCCTGAGTGATAAACACAATGACAGGTATAAACACAACGATCATATACAAGGGTAACCGCGCCCTTGCCAGAATTTGATAGGGTAGCAAAACAGTCTGTTGATTGCCTGCCGGCCGCGGTCTGGCCATGATCAGGCCAGGTAATACCCAGCGCGTGACCACAGCTGTCACTATTAAGCCTGTAACAGCAAATACTCCCAGTTGTTGCAATCCTTCAAAGCGGGAAAACACCATAACAGAGAAACCAAGACTACTGCTGATAACGCCTGCCAGAATAGTAGGCCAGATACGCCTGATGCTCTTCCATGCTTCCTGCGAATGCCTCAGATGACTGAAAAAATGTATCGGATAATCAATTCCGATGCCCAGCAATATTACCCCGAAAGCCAACGTAATTCCATGCAAGCCTTCAAAAAGATAATGCGTAACACTGGTGGCCACCAACAATCCCGTTAGTAAAGGTATTGCAGCAAAAAACACGATTAGCGCAGAGCGATAGGCTATATATAAAATCAGCATTATCACGATACTGGCAACAATAGAAAACAACCGTGTTTCCTGCTCAATCACACGGCGGGACTCATAGGCAAACAGGCCCGGCCCGGAAACAGTTAGGCGGACATTGCCAGGCTGGGCTTGATTGAGCCATGCATTTAGTGATTGTACAAAGCCACCCAGCTTATCATTCGACTGCATGTGTTCATGCAAGTACATCAATAAAACCGACTGTCGTTCATCTTCTGTAAACCAGACCCCATTCATACGGTGTGGCTGGTTAGCAGCAGACAGACCTTGCAAATAGGCGCGCATCAAAATCACTGGATCGCGTGGTATATATTGTTTATCCAACACGGGGGCCATGGAATCCAGTTCACGCAGTCGCTCTGTAAACGCAAACGTTAGCTGTGGCCGGGAGAATGTCTGCTCATCCGCCGCAGGACTCAGAAGAAAACGGTATTTGAACAACAACTCACGGTTTTGTTTTGATATTCCCTTTTCACCATTATTTACAAAAACAACATCGGGGTGTTTTTCAAGATAATTAAACAGGGCCTTGTTTAACTCCGCCAACTTTTGCGGAGTAGCCCCGGAAAGAGATAACATGATGATACGTGAAGCCAGCCCTTTTTGTGACTGCTGTATGGCCTGCTCCAGGGACCTGTCCATTTGACCCCCCGCTGGAAAGAATGCCGACAAATCAGATTGAATGCGCACCTTGCCAACAATATAGAAAATAGATACCAGCACGATTACAATCCAGGCTAGTACAACCAGTTTGTTATTATTTACCATCATGGCCGTGTATTATTTACTCTGAACTATTTTGCCAGGCAATATCCGGGTCGTGCTGGTGTCGCCACCCGGCTCAAGCAAAACGATGGAAACAACATTATCTCCCTCACCATCAAAACGAATTTCACTGATATAATCCTGCGTTGCCGCCGCACGTGGAAACAGTTGAACGCGCCAAATATATTTTTTGCTGGTAAAACTGACCCGGTAATCGCGCTCCAGCCGATCAAGCCGGCCACTCAACAGGGATGTATAGGCAGTAACAAATGACTTGAGCACAGGGTACTGCTCCAGCTCAAGCTGTTGCCTGCCATCATTACCCCTGGCGTAATAGATAACCCCCTGCTTCAGTTCAAATGTTTCGAAATGCGGTTTGAGTACAATTTTTAATAAATAGGCTGGCGGTTTGAAATCCAGCACACCTTCAAGCTGAATTACATCTGTTAGCATGGTAGATGATTTGCGCTCAATAAATCTGACTTTAGTATAGGTTTTTTTTGCCAATGCCTGCATTACTGTTTTCAAAGAAACATCTGTATTATAGTTGTTGGCAACGGCAGTGCCCATCTGAAAACACAGGCACAGAACCAGGCCTATGGCACGGCCCTGTATTTTCTCAGCCCTGCTCATGCCAGTAATCATAAAAATTAAACCAGTTCTTTGGTTCTATTCGCACATACTTCTCAATTGACGCAACATAGCGAGCAACGATTTCAGTTACATCCTGCTCACGCTGCTTACGGTTGATGCTGATTCTTTCGCCCAGCAAATCAAAGCATATATCGTAACGATTACCTCCGCGATATAAACCGTAGAACATAACAACTGGTAATTTCAGAATGGATGCCAGTAAAAAGGGACCCGCTGGCAGTTCTACATCGCCACCCAATAGTTGGCAACGAACAAGACGTTCGTTACCAGTGTCGCGGTCTCCCAGCATGCCAATTGAATAGCCCTGGTCTGTCGCCTCCTGAATATTGAAGATCGCGTTTTCATCCCCCAGGTCAATAACTGTGTCGGCAATATCCGCATTCAGACTTTCAAGCACCGATGTCACCATTTCATTGTGTCCGCGATACATAAGGATCTTTAGCGGCACACTCCTGTTTTTTACCACCAGCGCCCTGAGTACTTCAAAACTACCCACGTGAGACCCAAGTAATATGCATTTTCCATACTTTTCAATTATATCGTCCACAACATTCTGGTTGAGAATACGGATATCAAAATATTCAAACTGCTCGGTCACAAAAAACACACGGTCAAGCACTGTTGCAGCAAACCAATAAATATGGCCGAAAACCTGCCAGGCACCCGCCTTCTCACCACTAACACGGAGCCAGTAAGATCTCGATGCTTGCCTCGTTGACCTGGATGTGAGGAAAAAATACAAGGTGATTATTGGCAGAAACATGCGTGTGAATCTTCGCCCCGTCCTGCTCGCTATGGCGCGAATCAGTTTAATAAGAAAAAGATTGCTTCTTTCTTGCTGGCCAAGCCATTTATCATTCATGAAGGCGGCTTCTTATCGACAAGTACCAACCTTCCCCTGGCTATAATATGTTCTTCTGTGTTGCATATAAATACAGCGTTATCGTGGCTTTTTATATCCACACTGATATGACATACACGGTCAGGTAACAGGGGCTTGAGAAACTTGATGTGCCTGATTCCCTTCAAGGCAAGAACCGGTCTGGCAGATTGAACCAGATTAACAACTTCATCAATCAACACCACGCCCGGAACAACAGGGCGACCGGGAAAATGCCCGGCAATTGACGGATGATTTTCCGGCACCAGAATATCCTTTTCGATTTTCATTATTATTTTCGTTTATATCGATTATATAAATCTGACAACGCCTGGTGTGGTAGCTTTCCCATATTATTATATGGCAACTGTTCCAGCCTGATAATATGACGTGGCAGAAATGCAGCATCAATATTTCTGGACAACTCCAGCATAATGACATCATCCGGGATATCAGGCGCCACTACAAAAACAGCCAGGCGGACTACTGATTTTTCATCTTCAAAGGGAACAGGCATATAAAAAACACCATCATCCACACCTTTAATCTGCATCAATTTCTGATTCAGATCGCCCATGGATGCCCTTTTGCCCGCGATATTAAGCAAATCTGCATGCCTGCCCAGAACCCTGAAATGGCCAGGGCTGATTATTTCAACAACATCAAACAGGTAGACAGGTTGGCTGAGGTGGGGTGCAAGCAGCTCTGATCTGGATCTACCCACTCGCAAGCTAAATCCGTCATAAAGTATCCAGCCATCATCCTGAACGGTTTTGCGGCTGGCAAATGAGCCAGCTTCTGTGCAACCAAATATTTCACACACCTCTGTTTGCATAACCGACTCAATGCCCTCAGCAAGATCCCTGGATAACGGAGCTGTTGCTGAAAGGACAAATTTTGTTTCAGGCCAATCAATACCCGCATTGTGAATGGCCCGTAAATGTATCGGTGTAGTCACCAGCACGCGTGGTAAACCTGCTTCTGCCAAACTACGCTGAACATCAGCGGGATAAAAGGGTCTGTCGATATGCATACGCGTAGGTGTCAGCATGGGTAACAGTATGCTGGTTTCCAGGCCAAACATATGCTGTGGCACAACGGTAGCCACAATGGTATATACCACAGAAACATCAAAACCGAATCGGCTTGCCAACAAGGCCGTCCCTGCACTTAACTCACCCCAGTATTTATGATTCCCTTTTGATTGACCCGTGCTACCTGAGGTAAACACCATTGCAACCATCTGGTCGGCCGGGATCTCCGGCACAGTTTTCCCGTCCCCGGCCAGATCATCGTCTGCCTCTATCTCTACATAAAACTGCTCGGCAATTAAATCTGGTATCGCGCTATCAAGAACGATATAGCTATCCTGATATGCTTCAGTCAGGGTATTAACTTCATTGCAGACCTGATTGGAAGGTAACAGAGTGACCTGTCTGGCCAGAATAGCAGCGGCAAATGACACCATGAAATGATAACGATTCTGGCATAGATTAATGACATAGGCTTTTTCAGGTAACCGTGTGGCTAACTGATTTACATGTTGCAAAAACTGCGCGCGTGAAATGACCTTGCCATTCTGTACCGCTATTACATCGTCCGGGCTATCCTGAAATATCAACGGCCATGTCTTGGCATTTAATTTATTTTTCTTGTCGTACATTCCGGAACCTGAGCTTTGTCAGTGATTCAATAAACTGGCGGAAACTTCTTCCTCGCCATTCATGCAGCACCTGCCTCCTGACGAAATATTCAACGATAAACAACACCAGTATGAAAATATAATTTAACACATTAGTAAACAGAGACCATAATTCCAATGGGGCCAACATGGCCAATAAAATACTTTCAACCGTCAAAAACAGGAAAACCATGCTCCAGAAAACGGTCAGCTTGCGTGTATAGGCAAGAACCTGATCACTTATCTGCCCATCAACTAATATGGCTATACGCGTTAACAATGGCGTTTGCCCGGTACGCATGGTCCTTGCGAATAGTATAAAAAAGATCAGGCAGACAAAGACAGGGAAACTGAACAGGGCATATTTGGCAACTACTTTATCATCAGATAATAACAGCAGGCTGATTATTGATAGCGCCGCAAACAAGCGCCACAAAAGTGTAAAACGATCCAGCATGAAAAATGAGAATACCAGCAGCAAATACCAGAAGGCCCACTGGCTTTCTTCAAACAGGATACTAAGGTGTATTACGACAGGATAAAGAATCAGTGCGCCGGTGAGAATATATCCAGGCATAACACCAGGGGCCTGCCCAAAAACAGACAACCTGCTGCAGAAAAGCCATTTTGGCCCATTTCCTCGCTCATTATTGTTAAACAGGCCCACTATTCGCCTCAAATGATTGAGAAACTGGACTCAAAATGGCTTCCACTCGCTACGACCTCTATTCCAGGACAGCCTCCTGGGACGCAAGCTTCTGGTTTTTTTCTATATGCTCAGCCAAAGATCGCAAAGATGAAAAAATCTTCACATTGTCCATGTCGCTGGATTTTATCTGAAAGCCGTATGTCCTTGATATCGTTACAGCCAGTTCCAGTGCATCAATCGAATCCAGACCCAGCCCCTCATTAAACAATGGTGCATCCAGCTCTATCGCATCAGGGCCTGTTTCATCCAGACCCAAGGTATCAACAATCAACTGCGCCACCTCTAATTGTTGAATGGATAATTCCGACATACTGCCCCCTACAACTTATTTTTTTAATATTTCAGCTACTTTAGCAACTCCAGAAGCATTCCTCCCCTGAATTCCTGTAAGTATTATTTGATATTGCCAAACACTGTTAATCTAAATTATCGATAATATTGTATCAAAATATCAGGCAATTGGCATTACGATACTGGGGGCCACCTATTTCCATATATATTATAATGTAATAATAAGCATTACAAGATGCAATACCTGTTTTGCCTGAAACAGCTCACCACGCAAGGCTGTAATAAATACCGTAATCTGCACACTCAGTAAATTAACCCAGGCTGCGCTGGAGCGAAACTAGCCCGCATTTCTCACCAGGATCGCGAAATCAGGCGCAGGATTCGGATTCGTAGGCGCCGCTCTTCACGCAAATCATAGCCGTAGCTATGGTTTGCGTGAAGAGCAGGTATACGGATACGAAGACAAGCCTGAGCCGCGATAGGCGATCCATGAAAACACCCTGTATCCTGAATTTTGCACGTTTTTCCATATTATTCATATATTTTCCGTTGCCTTCCGCCGCCTGGTGAGATATGCGGGCTAGAGACCCTGTACAAGTGATTGCTATGAATAGCTGACTTGATCGCCACAATGACAAACGGGGTATTTGTCTTTGCAAACTGCTTTGCCTTTAGCCATAAAAGTGGCTGAATATAATTCCTGATGTCTATTGACTTGAGAACGGCTCAATTGTGTTATGGGTTATGATTATTTAAGTTGCAATTCAGAAATAGCCATCAGTGCTTGGCGAATATTTTTGCGCGCTGCACCCTCTATTGCAATACGAACCCGTGTTACACCGGCGAATGCTGCAAACGCTCCAGCGGTATAAAATGAATTGATGGATTTTCTAAATACAATATCCCGGCTTCTGGCATTAAGGAGTGTCCACGCTACTTCAATACGTGCAGTCATGCTCGCGCCAAATGCAGGCGTTGATATATCAATGATCGTTGCATTGATAATATAATCTGAACCACTACCATGAATGACCTTTGTAAACAGACTGTTTTTAATTATTGATTCTTCTATCGCTGCAGAAAAAGCATCGTTGGTAATGCGCAGAGGACTCTCATCCTTAATTTCATTACCCCCTTGAACTCTAATCGTTACAGTATGTTGATGCCTTTTCATGCCTTGAATACTGCCAGCAGTCATTGCTTCCTTTGTCGGGGGCGCACACCCTGAAAGCCAGAAAATTGCAACAATGAGTACTACAATCCGACGTGTTATCTTCATTGTTTTGCCTGCTTGAATATATTATTGATGACTTCATCAACCATCTCTTCAGGTGATTTTCTGGTAAGAGAGGTATGAAAGGAATTACCCGTAGCGAGGGGAAATTCAGTTTTAGGATCCCGGATGATAACCGTAAGCTCCAGCATATACATGGTAATGTCCCACATCCATCTGTCTTTATACGTGACAACAACATCAACATTTGATGGTATAGTAATCCCGGTACTGACACGATACCCCATTGTTTTGAGCTTATCTGCAATCAGCCGATTAATACCCCTGCCATCGGGTGCAAGCTTGACCACATATATCGACTTGATGCTGCTCAAATCAGTGGTTGGATCAATGGTTGCGGTTGCCCGGTTTGAGCAACCCTGGATAAGTAAAACGGCAATAAATAACACACCTGGAATAAAGAAAAACTTACGCACGATATTTTCCTCTTTAGACATAACGATCATCATAACCTGCGGTAAGAAACGGAGTGCCGCGCAGTTATTGGCGTCTGGTTAAGTAATTGTAGCCCCGACAACTTACATCAAGTATAAAATCACGTTCAGATAACAGCATATTATTGGAAGGTATGCGCTATGTGTTTACAAATAATTGATGCCGGACATGTGTTGCTAGACGCCATACTTTCGAATCACCCTGTGCGTTTACTTCGATAACAAATGCCCAGAGATTGTTGTGGCACCGGCTCATTTATAATTTTATTGCAGAAGCAAGCTCGCCTAGCATCCACCCGTTCTCAACACTACAATAAAAAGGCATCAATATAAAGCGAATTCCATGGTATTTTACAACACAAATGCGATTGTGAGCAGGCCGCAAACATGATTATTGAGTAAAATCATCAGATTCAGATAACACAATAACTGTCCCGCTAAATAGGTGGCACTGAACCGACCCGATAGTAAAACTCGAACACTCAAATGGGTTTCAAACTCAAATCTGGCGCCACTATCGAGTCTTCGCCAGTCATCCGCCAACTGGTGCAAAGTGTGGCGATACTGTGATACCCTTTTATAAACTTGATAATCACTGTTGTCCCGTTAACCCATGACGAATGTAGCTGAGATGTAAGCAGCAAGTGCGATTCGGGCTAACCCGCAATCCGGACATGATCAGGCTTACCGATTCCATGTCCTCACATTGTTATGTGCTTCATAAAGTTAACGGGACAGCAATGCTTGATAATATAAATAAAATTGTGCTCAAAAACCTTTTTCCACGAAAAAAATTATCTGCCTACGATGCGATATCGGAAGCACAAAAAATTGCCTATGCGCCTCTGATTTTTCAGGCGGTTCGCACGATGCGTGATCTCGGTATTCTGGCTCAGCTGGAAAAAGCCAAAGATAATGGAGTCACCCCCGGGGGCATTGCCGATGCACTTGATATCAGTCTGTATGGAGTCGAAACCCTGCTTGAGAGTGGCTTAAGCTGTGGTGTTGTCGAGATGGCGGATGATGGTGACTCTTTTGTGCTAAGCAAGGTGGGATACTTTCTTCTGCACGATCCGATGACCCGTATTAACATGGATTACAATCATTATATTTGTTATCTGGGCATGTACAACCTGGATGAGGCAATCAAAACCCAAAAACCTGCCGGTCTTCGGGTTTTCGGTAAGAAGTGGGCAACACTCTATCAGGCACTTCCTCATTTACCAGACACTATTAAAAACAGCTGGTATGCGTTTGATCATTTTTACTCTGATTCTGCCTACCCTGATGTGCTTCCCATCATATTTAAAAATCAACCGGGTACGATGCTCGATATTGGCGCCAATGTTGGTAAATTTTCAATTCTTGCGGCCCAATATGACCAGAACATTCAGATCACTATGGTCGACCTTCATGACCAGTTACAAAATGCGATAAAAAATGTAAATGATGAAGCACTGGATCAGCGAATTCATTCGTTGATGCTTGACCTTCTGGATGAAAAAAGCACGTTCCCCAAAGAAATGGATGTCTATTGGCTTAGCCAGCTTCTTTCCTGTTTTGGCAAAGATGAAATAATCAGCATTTTAATGCGGATTGTCGATGTGATGGGTGAGAACTCGACTGTTTACATTCTGGAGACATGCTGGGACAGACAACAGCATGAGTCTGCCGCCTATTCACTCATTAACACTTCACTTTATTTTACTGCTATGGCAAGCGGTAACTCCAAAATGTACCATTCGAAAGACCTGATAGCATGTTGTGAGACAGCAGGACTAAGGCTGATTAATATTTTTGATCACCTTGGCATCTGCCATACCCTGTTCGAATGCAAAAAAAACAACAGCTGACGATACAGTAAAGAAAAGGAACGATACAAAATGTATTAATACAGCAGACGCAGGGATATGCGATGGATTTTCCAGAAAAATCAGCCGTTCCGCCTTTCGCCGCGTCTTCGGTTAACCCCGCTCCATCTCGATGAAAACATTTTAAGACATCTGCGTTCGTGCTGGTCACTTCTGTGCAAAAAAGGTCTGGCATGCAAATGGCTGCCCCTGAATTCCAGACCGTCCAGGCGCGAGATAATATCGTGTCCCGGCTGGCTGGAACCCAGCGCGGCATGGCCATAACAGTAGCTCTTGCCATTGACCCGGGTACGTAGAATCCTGAACCGGCCGCTACTCACTGTACCGATCAGTTTTCTGAGCTCAAGAACCGATGTTTTTCCAGGCAGATTTCCAACAAAAATATCCATTCGTACTTCCTAATTTTAGTTCTCTGTGGCCAACATTATTATTTTAGTGCCTGATTATGCTCCGAAGTATACCGATTTTTCAACTTTACGTAGTGATTTGATACATATTCGATGTATTCAAGTTCTTTTTCAGTTAATTCACGTACTTGTTTTGCGGGTATCCCCATCCATAAATAACCACTTGTCAGCACCTTGCCAGGGGTGACCAGGCTGCCTGCACCCAGCATCACCCCGGACTCAACAATGGCGCCATCCATCACGGTACTGCCCATGCCAATCAGGCAAAGATCTTCGACCTGGCACCCGTGTAAAATCACCCCGTGCCCTACCGTTACCCTGCTGCCGATTTGAAGCCGGTAACCACCAGGCTGGTACTCACTGTCATGGGTTACATGCAGTACGGATCCGTCCTGAATATTGGTCCTGTCGCCGACCCTGATTTTATGTATGTCACCACGGATCACGACATGCGGCCATACCGAGCTGTCACGGCCCAGCACGACGTCACCTATAACCTGAGCACTTTCATCAACATAGGCACTTGCATCGATGGCCGGTTGCAGCCCGTCCAGTGAACGAATCACCATACACCGCCTCTGATATCTGATTTGCAAACAAAATCAAACTTCTACACACTTGCAATTAATATAGTCGATTCCGGGCAGGATAATGAGCTATTGGAATATTATCTTTCTGATTACGGGTATTGTAATCGTTTTACCATACCTTGCCGTACCCCTTGTTGTCAGGGCAAAACAGGTCATTAACCGTTCGCCGGATTATATTGAAATCGGGCAGGATGGGCTGCCTGCCGATGTGCTTCAGTTTTTTAACAGTGTATCTGGTGGGCTACTCTCACTGGGCTTTGCACATAAGGCCACTATCAACATACGTAATTTTGCACCGGGCCAGAATACATTTTTTCAGGTTTACTATCACCAGGAAGATAAAAATGCCGCTGTAATCACCAATATGCTGCAGGAAATGCCCGGCACTGAAGGCCAGCATACCCGGTATATCGAATTTAATACCGTTTTTGAAAATGGTCTGGAACTGAGCGTTACCAACAACAAACTGATACGACCGCCTGGCTTTTGCACCGACAAGATCATTATCCATATCCCGGATTATTCCGGGATGGACAGACTCTATCGTTTACACAAGGATCTGAAGTTGTTTTACGGAAAGGGCAGCCCCTGCCGGCTGCCGGATGAGGGGCAGATTATCAGTGAAATCAAAAGAACATTATTAAAGGAACTGGAATGTTCGGTAAAATCCGGCTTTCAGTATCTGGATAAATCCACCAACCAGTACCGGCCGACACTAAAGGGTGCCTACATGACCACCTGGTATCAATTGTGGCCTGTGGGATCAATTAAACTTGCGCTACTCAAACGCAAGGCAAGAAAGCTGATAAAACTCGCCTGATTTATGAGCGCCGGAACCAGGACAGCGCTATTCACATCACGGCCGGAATTGACCGCTATCGTTCAGGCCAGATCAGATGAATACGGTATACCCGTTGTAAACAGGATGGATGAAGCCGATTATTGCCTGATTCTGGAAAATCATCCGTCCGGGGCAGGCTATCTATGCTGTTTGCAGCAAATTGGCAGTGATGCGCCAGGGTCTGTTCACGTCGACTTTACCAAAGGCAAGGTTGCACACAGGCGCCTGTATGGCGGCGGCAGGAAACAGCCTTTAGCGCGGGCTGTTGGCGTGAAGCCCGGCATCAGCCCTTCGGTGATTGATGCCACGGCCGGGCTGGGCCGTGACGGGTTTGTGCTGGCCTGTATGGGTTGCCAGGTAACCATGCTGGAAAGAAACCCGGTAATTTTCGAGCTGTTATCCAATGGTTTGCAGCGGGCCGGAACAGACCCGGAGGTGGGTGATATCGTTAACAGGCAAATCAGCCTGATTCATGCCGATGCAATCGATTACCTCGGGAATATAGACCCGCAGTCAATTCCTGATACCATCTATCTTGACCCGATGTACCCTGCAAGAGAAAAATCGGCGCTGGTAAAAAAGGAAATGCGTTATTTTCATGACATTGCCGGTAATGACGGGGATTCGGGACGTTTGCTGGCGGCAGCAATGAGATGCAAACCAAAACGTATCGTTGTAAAAAGGCCCGGGGTGGCGGCGCATCTGGATAACAGGGTGCCTGCAACCAGTATAACCAGTAAAAACACACGCTATGATATTTATCTGTAATACGCTGTTATCCCGTTAACTTTTGAAACGAGCATAAATGTGAGGACATGGAATCGGCATAGCCAGATAAAGACCGTCTGCCGCAGGGATGCGGCAGCCGAGCGGCCAGGGATGGCATCTTTTGCGTGTCTTGATCTGGCTATGCCGGTTTCATGTCCGCAATGCCCTGTTTAGCTCAAAATGGTCTTGCCGTTTACGTTTCAACCATATTTGTTACAGGTTAACGGGGCAGCAGTGCTGTAATACATAAATTGGACAACAACATGAAAAACAGAATCACTGACCTTGAAATAAGAATCACCCATCAGGAATCATCAATCGATGAACTGACCCGAACGATACTTGTACAGGACAAGGTGATTAAACAACTGAAACAGGATATGGAAATAATACAAAACCAGATGAAGGAATTATCAAGTGAACTCTCCAATATCGCACACGTCTCGGAAGAAACGCCACCGCCGCATTACTGACATACTGAATGATTATGATGACAGTTTGTGTAAAGGCAATTTATGCATGATGTCCTGATACAGATCTTTGCCTTGATCGGCCTGGGTGTCATCTACTCGTTTTTCAGGCCCGGCGGTATCGATAATGTTGTTGTGAGGAATGTGCTGACCAGCTCGGTTTATTATGTATTCCTGCCGGCGCTGGTACTTAATGTTCTATGGCATGCAACGCTGGATCTGACCAGTGTTAAAATTTCAGCCAGCGCGAATATCGGTATTATATCCAGCCTTGTTCTTGCCTCGGTATTCTGCCGCTTCTGTAATTCAAGGCGTGATATCACCGGTGCAATGATGCTGGCGGCGGCCTTTCCCAATGCCACCTATATCGGGCTACCCCTGCTTGAGAGTACATTTGGCAGCTGGGCCAGAAGTATAGCGATACAGTTCGACATGTTCGCCGCCTCCCCGCTGGTACTGACAGCGGGCATTATCATCGCTGAACGATTCGGGAAAACCACGCAGCACGCACGGCCATTCAGGGCATTGCTCAAGGCGGCGCCATTATGGGCCGTGGTGATTGCCATTGGCTTAAACCTGTCAGATGTCAGTGCGCCTGCCTGGCTTGATGGGTTGCTGGAAAAACTGGGCAGTGTGGTTGTCCCGTTAATGCTGTTTGCAGTCGGCCTGGCCCTGCCCAGGGGACTGTCGGAATGGCGCAGTCTCCCCGCAGTTATTCCGGTTGTCTTGATTCAGCTGTTTATCATGCCACTGATCGTCTGGTTTACTGCCACTCAACTGGGTATGGAAGGTGAAACACTGCGCGCACTGGTTGTTGAGTCGGCACTGCCCAGCATGGCGTTGGGCATCGTGATATGTGATCGGTTTGGCCTGAATACGGGAATTTATGCCGCCGCATTGATGATGACGACACTCATCAGCTTTTTCACGCTGCCACTCTGGTATTGGTGGGTATAACAGGGGCGCACAGGGGAAATCAAGGCCTTTTTATCGGTCAGTTACATCGAATAGCAGGATTAACGGGCGGGACGAAAATAATCAGGAAAATGAAGCGGTTTCACGCCTCTGTGTCCTCTTTCCAGGTTCGGCAAGCTCCCGTGCCAATAATCAGTCTTCCAGTAACTCGAACCTCTCTGAGGGGGGCAATAACAGATTGACGGTTTCCGAATTATCATATCCGTAAAATTCCTTCAGGAAGGCAAATACATCCTCTCCCGGCTCCAGATCAACGCCGTCAACAACCGAACGTGCGATGGCACAGGCCTCCGGGGCGGTCATTTCAATGGTGAACAATCGACCTTCAATTCTAAACCCGGCGGCCAGCATGGCATCACGTATTGCTCTCCAGACCCTGCCACAATCATCGTAGAGTTGGCTTTCATAATCCAGGTTAATCATGATCCCGTAACGCATGGCATCCTCACTTTTTTTCTGTATTTGCTGTTATCTTGTTATTCCAGCACTCGTTTGGACGTCACCCACCTGTGCACAGCTCTTTTTTTAACATGTTTTCAGATCTTTAGCGATACTGGCAGGAAAGAATATAGAGCAATTGCGCCAACAGCCAGATAAGCGGTAAACGTGGAACCCCACCATCACCTGGAAAAATAATCATATAAATCAATCAGTTATATCAAACAGACAATGCAGGCTCCTGGAGGCGAGCGGCCTGTTCACGCAACGATAAAATCTGGTCTTCCCAGTAACGTGAGGTATTGAACCATGGAAAATTATGTGGAAATGCCGGATCTGACCAGCGCCGGGCCAGCCACGCAGAGTAATTAAACATTCTCAATGTACGCAGCGGCTCGATTAGATGAAGCTCGCGACCGTCAAACTCACGAAACATCTCATAACCTGCAATCAGATCCGATAACTGAATACTCATCTCCTGACGCTCACCGGACAGCAACATCCATAAATCCTGAATGGCGGGGCCGGTACGGGCATCATCAAAATCGACAAAATGGGGACCGTCATCGGTCCACAGGATATTGCCTGGATGGCAATCCCCGTGGAGCCGAATATTTTGCACGCTGCCGGCCCGGTTATAACAGTGCCGGATTTCTTTCAACAAATCCTCGGCCAGTGTCCGGTAGGCCAATTGCAGCTCCGCGGGGATAAAGTCATGTTCCAGCAGCCATTCAACTGATTGCTCGCCGTAGGTCTCAATGCTGATTCCCGGCCTGTGCCGGAATGAGCCGGCCTCACCCACTGCGTGAATCTGCGCCAGAAACCGCCCCATCCATTCACAATGTTCGGGCTGGTCCAGCTCTGGCCAATGCCCCCCACGCCTGTGGAAAACGGCAAAACGAAAGCCACTGTAACGATGCAATGATTTGCCATCGGTGTCACGCAACGGTGCCACGACGGGTAGCTCACGTCCGGCCAGCTCGAAACTGAATTCATGTTCTTCAGCAATGGCCTCGTCTGTCCACCGTTCGGGCCGGTAAAATTTGACGATCAGTGGTTGCCCCTGCTCGAGCCCAACCTGGTAAACACGGTTTTCATAACTGTTCAGCGCCAGTTGCCTGCCGTTGGACTCATAACCGAGGGACTCGACTGCCTGGATAACCACATCCGGCGTCAGGGCATCATAAGGGTGGAGATGGGCCATTCAGTTTCCATAATTCAGACTTGATACAAACCGTGCTAGATTAACATCTTTTCAGCACAACCGGATTCAATAAAATACCATGAGCACAAAAAACCCGTTACTGACCTTTACAGGCCTGCCACCCTTCAGCCAGATCCAGCCCGAACACATAGAGCCTGCCATCGATCAATTACTCGAGGACAATCGTAAAAGGCTCGGGCAACTGCTGGACTCAGCGGATCAGTTCACGTGGGAAAATCTGGTGGAACCCCTTGAGGATATGATGGACAGGCTGTCTGCCGTCTGGTCGCCGGTCAGTCATATGAATTCGGTTGTCAATGGCGACGCACTTCGCGAGGCCTATAATGCCTGCCTGGAAAAACTGAGCGAATATTATACCGAGCTGGGTCAAAACGAAAAACTGTTCAGCGCCTACAAAATGATCGCAGAAGGTGATGTATATAATGATCTGGATCAGGCACAGCGAAAGGTCATTGAAAATGAATTACGCGATTTTCACCTGTCTGGTATTGACCTGTCTGACAAGGATAAAAAACGCTACCGTGACATCATGCAGGAACTTTCAAAATTGACATCAAAATTTGGAGAGAATGTCCTCGATGCCACCCAGGCATGGAGCCGGCACATTGAGAATGAAAATGAACTTTCGGGCCTGCCGGATACGGCCATTGCCCTGGCAAAACAGCAGGCCGAGGCGGAAAATAAAACGGGATGGTTATTTAATCTCGAATTTCCCTCTTACTACCCCGTTATAACCTATGCCGACAATCGTCAACTTCGTCGTGAAATGTATACGGCCTATGTGACCCGTGCATCGGATGAAGGCCCGAATGCAGGTCAGTGGAATAACAGCACGGTCATGGAGAGAATTCTTGCGCTCCGCCATGAAGTCGCACAACTGCTGGGGTTCAGTAACTACGCCGAACGTTCAATTGAAACCAAAATGGCTGCATCCACAGAACAGGTTATCAATTTCATGCAGAAACTCGCAGAACAATCATTACCTGCCGCCAGGCAGGAACTGGATCGGGTTCGCCGGTTTGCCAAAAATGAAGCGGGGGCAGATAAACTGGAGGCCTGGGATATACCCTACTACTCCGAAAAACTCAGGCAATCACAATACAATATTTCACAGGAAGAATTAAAACCCTATTTCCCGGCCAGTCAGGTCATTGATGGCATGTTCGCCGTTGTTGGAAAACTGTATGACATCCGCATCAGCGAGAAAAAGGACATAGACACCTGGAATGAAAACGTCCGGTTTTTCGAGATTACCGATAATGATAATCAACTTCGCGGACAGTTTTATCTCGACCCCTATGCGCGCGCCAACAAACGCGGCGGGGCATGGATGGATGAATGTATCAGCCGCAAGGGCAGAAACGGCAAAATACAAACACCTGTTGCCTACCTGACCTGTAATTTTACACCGCCGATCGGCGACGACCCCGCACTGCTGACTCATAATGAGGTGGAAACCCTGTTTCATGAATTCGGTCATGGCCTGCATCATATGTTGACGCAGGTCGACTACACCAGTGTATCGGGCATCAGTGGTGTAGCCTGGGATGCAGTAGAGCTGCCCAGCCAGTTCATGGAAAACTGGTGCTGGGAACGCGAGGCACTCGACCTGTTTGCATGCCACTACCAGACCGGCAAAAAAATACCCGAAGACCTCTATCAACGCATGAAGGCGGCAAAAAACTTTCAGTCGGCCATGCAAATGGTCAGACAGCTTGAATTCTCGCTGTTTGATTTCCGCCTGCACATGGAATATGACCCGGACAAGGGCGCGCAGGTCTACGCATTACTCGACAAGGTACGTAAACAGGTTTCTGTCATACAACCCCCTTCATTCAATCGCTTTCCGCACAGTTTTTCACATATTTTTGCGGGTGGATATGCAGCCGGATACTACAGCTATAAATGGGCCGAGGTTTTATCCGCGGATGCCTTCTCGGCCTTTGAAGAAACACACATTTTTGACCGCAAAACGGGGCAGCGATTTTTGCAGACCATCCTTGAAAAGGGCGGCTCGAAAGAACCGATGGAACTGTTTATTGATTTCCGTGGGCGTGAACCGACTATTGACGCACTACTACGACATAGCGGCCTGGCTGCATGACATTTAATGCAGACCACTGTCCCGTTAACTTATGAAGCGTGCATAAATGTGAGGACATGGAATCGGCATTGCCAAATAAAGGCCGTCTGCCGCAGGGACGCGGCAGCCGAGCGGCCAGGGATGGCATCTTTTGCGTGTCTTGATTTGGCAATGCCGGTTTCATGTCCGGAATACTCTGTTTAGCTCAAAACGTATTTGCCGTTTACGTTTCAACTATATTTGCTACAGGTTAACGGGACAGTGGTGAGTGCAGGCAATCTTTTACTGCCTGCCAGATTGACAGTTTGTCATCCCGGCTCATGGCCGCATGTGCAGGGCTGGTAGAGGGCAGGCGTTTGTATTGCAGGTGACCGAATGTATCGGCAACACCGGAATGTACGTGCTTCATATACTCCTGTTCTGCCCGGGCGCCATTAAAGAAAATAAACTCGATTGCCGGGTGGCTTGCATAGAAATCATTAAAATTATTTGCCACAACGGATGGTCCGTCTATGGCAGAATCCAGACTGCCTTTGCGGTCACACGCCTTCAGCACGTCCCACAAGGCGATACCATTCCCGGCCAGTAACCCGGTGCGTTCTTGATAGTCAAGTGCAGGATCAAAACCGAACAGATTGCCGGCAATAAACCAGAAACTGTTACGGGGGTGGGCATAATACCGGTTTTGCCGCAAGGATTCCTTGCCCGGCATTGAACCCAGAATCAGTACCCTGGCATCTTTTTTACAAATGGCAGAAAAACTGTATATCGTACTCATATGGCGCGCGGCACTTACTCTACTCATTGCTACAAATTACGGGCCTCTACTTCCAGGAACATCTTTGACACATGCTTGCCAAATATTTCATCGAAACCGGCCCAGTCTTTATATGCATGCAGGACGTTGGCGGCAACCGGCTTGATTTCATAGTTCTCAAGCCCTTTCTCGTATCCTGATTTCACGATGACTTGCAATTTCTGCAAATAATCAAGGAAGGGTTTGACGGCAAAATCAAAACTGCCACTTTTGCCATGGCCCGGAATAAACGTTTTAATATCCAGCCCCCGTGCATACTTCAGCACCTTGATAACCCCGTACATACTTGAGCTGTTGTCAAATTGGCCCATTCTTTTGTTAAAGCTGTTATCACCCAGGAACAGCGTCTTGCTTTCGACATGCTCAATCATAATATCGTTGTCGGTATGGGCCCTGCCAAGAGAATGAATGCGTAGATGCTGGCCGCCAATCGTCAATGTATCACCGTGTTTGCTGACATGACCAGGTGCAACGATTTTTGTCCCCCGGCTCTCACCTTCGGTCATCTTGTCCATCAGGTCGATCCAGAACAACCCTGCCTGGCCGTTGGCCTTCTGGATCATTAATCGATGGCCATAAATCCTTACCTTTGGATAGACCTCCTTTATGGCATAATTGGCCAGCCAGTGATCGCCGTGAATGTGTGTATTGAAAATTGCTATAACCGGTTTTTTCGTAATCTTGCCAATCTCTTCAAGCACCTTCTTGCCCACCTGATAGGTGCTGCCTGGATCAATCAGAATGACCCCCTTGCCAGTAATAATAATCCCGGGGTTATTCATAAAACCTTTATTCTGCTTGTTTGGCAAGCTCAGCGGGCCATGCATGATGTAAACATTTGCGCCCACTTTTTCAAACTTGAAACTGCCCAACCCCGGCAAATTCCACGCATGAACGCAGACAGGCAAAAATAATATAAACCATATCGCTCTCTTCATTTTTTTCGCCCCCGGACTTAACGCCCTTCAGGTAGTTCCTTAATATAGACATCCTGTTTACTATACGGTATTTCAATACCCCGGGCGTTAAATTCCTTGTAAACAGTTGTATTGAGCGCATCAAGAACCCGCCCGCGAAGTTCAGGGTTGTTAACCCAGCACAACAGTTCAACATCCAGTCCCGAGGCCCCGAATGCACGAAAACGGACACGCGGCTCCGGGACAGTGCAGACCTGTTGTTCAGAAACGGCTATCGTCATCAGCAGCGCTTTCACCTGGTCAATATCCGACCCGTAGGCCACGCCCACCTTGACGCGGATACGGAATTTTTCATATGGCCCGCCCGACTCATTGACGATACGGGTATTGCCCATTATGGCATTGGGGATGGTGATCTCGACATCGTCGCGAGTTAACAACCGCGTACTCCGTATACCAATATGCGTGACCTTGCCGCGTTCCCCACTCTCCAGCACGACGTAGTTTCCAATGTTGTAAGGTGCATCGGCGAGGATAAACACACCGGAAAAAAGGTTGGCCAATGTGTCTTTTGCAGCAAAACCGATGGCAATACCGAGGATGCCCGCGGAGGCCAGCCAGGCAGTCATGTCGATATCCCATGACCGGAAAATCAGGTATACAGAAACAACAAGAACCACAATAAAAACCAGATTCTCAAACAGTGGGCGGGTCTGCGGACGCACGATCGACTGTTCTTTTGAGTTTCTGCTCATTACACGCAATACAATTTTGAACAGGCGCAGGACAAAACCGGACCAGAATATTATCAGCAGGGTTGCAACAACAGATACCGAAAAATCACGTACAGACTGGGGCAGGCCGAGCGGTAACATCGCCAGCAATATGCCAACAAGCAATACACTCCAGAAGACCGGCCTTTGCAGGGCTGAAACCAGTTGGTCGTCCCATTGAACATGCGTACGCCTGGCAAGACGGCCCACTACCCTGGTGATCAGTACGGATGCCAGGATGGCCAGCACGAATCCTGCCACCAGTATGATCAGCGCCATCACGTCGGGGTGGCCTGTAAAGAAACCAAGCAGTGGCTTCAGTTGCAAAAACAGGCTGTTCAGTAATGCTTCCTGGTTGTTACTGCCTTCAATCATCCGTTGGTATCCAGATAGTTAAATTTACTGCCGGTTTTATTCTGCCACCACCCGCCTGAAATGCCTTTGGTGTGGGCGGGTAATTTTTTATGGTCATCTGCAAAATATTCTTATACCCAAAACAGGGGGCAAGGCAATCACATGGACTGGCTAATCCAGAAGTCTGCATAATTCATCAACTGCCTGCATTGTACCTTCTGCCCTGACAATATTATGCCTCTCCCGGGACATCACACCCTGAACTGCCTCGCTGATATTACCACCCTGGAGATCATCTCTGGATAATTCATCACAAACTGCGTTGGCCTTTAACCATTCAACCAGATAACTCTCTTCGGGCCAGCCTGGCCGGCGGGTATACAACACCGGGATACCATTACAGGCAGACTCTGCAAACATACCATACCCCGGCTTGGTAATGACAACATCACACGATGCCAGTATATCGATATAATTTACACCGACTGACTCTATCGAAATAAAGTCTTCCCGCGTCGTTATGTCCTTGCTGGCAACTATGTAAATCACATCTTCCAGCCGTGGCCAGCAATTAAAATCCATTGGCAGGCCGACCCCGCCATATGATATCAGCACCAGTCTGGCTGAACGGGCCAACCCCGTCTTTTCCCTGATCCAGCCGGATCTGTCGACCCCGGTACGGGCCACGGTAGCAATTTTTCTCACGTTCGCAAGCTCTGTCATGGGCATGCCCGGTGTTAACCCCAGAAATACCTCGGCCTTGTTATAGGCCTCTTTCATTTGCCCTATAATCCCGGTGGCCCCTGGATAATGGGCACAATAGGCCTTGTAGATATCCACCCAGCTCAACGAACACATATTGATAACAGGTATGGACAATCTGTCAGCCGCAGCATTGACCGTATAGGAAATATTGGAGAAGACCGCAGCGGGCCTGACAGACTCCAGCAGCCCGGCGGCCCGCTTGATAGTTGTGTCCCAATCCTTATGTACCGAGCTGTATCGTCGGTGACTGGCCTCTATGTCCACATCCAGTGCATTTTTCATCACCATACCGAAATCTGTCTCCACCTCGATATGTTCAAAACCAAACTCAAGGCCGGCATCCAGCAATGCACGCGGTGCGGCACACTGGATAACCAGCCTGACATCCGGTCTTACCTCGTTGAGTTTTTCAAGAACCGGTATCGTCTGTGCGATATGGCCATAACCATGAAATGAAATTGCACAATAAAGCGTTTTATTCATCTTTTGGTGTTTGTTATATATAGTGCATAATACATAACCACTATCATACTGGTTTTACTTACCATGAAATATAGCGATTTACGCGACTTTATTCAGCAACTGGAAGGCAGGGGTTTATTAAGACGCATCCAGACCGAGGTGGATCCCTGCCTGGAAATGACAGAGATTTGTGACCGGACCCTGAAGGCCGGTGGCCCCGCCCTGCTGTTTGAAAACCCGAAGGGCTCGGCTATACCGGTACTGGCCAATCTGTTCGGGACACCGGAGCGCGTCGCCATGGGCATGGGGGAGGAATCGGTAGCGGCCCTGCGGGATGTGGGCAAACTGCTCGCCTTTTTAAAGGAGCCGGAACCACCAAAGGGCCTGAGGGATGCATGGGATAAACTGCCGGCCTATAAACAAGTCATGAACATGGCGCCGAAGGTAGTCAAAAAGCCCTTGTGCCAGCAACGGATTATTGAAGGGGGTGCCGTTGATCTCGGCAACCTGCCAATACAAACCTGCTGGCCCGGTGATGTGGCGCCCCTTATCACCTGGGCACTGGTTGTCACCCGTGGCCCAAACAAGGAAAGACAAAACCTGGGTATTTACCGCCAGCAGGTCATCGCTAAAAACAGAGTGATTATGCGCTGGCTTGCACACCGTGGCGGGGCGCTCGATTTCAAGGAATGGTGCGAACAATATCCCGGCAAACCCTTCCCTGTCGCGGTCGCATTGGGTGCAGACCCGGCGACAATACTCGCAGCTGTTACCCCGATTCCGGATTCATTATCAGAATATGCATTCGCCGGTCTGCTGCGTGGTGACAAGACCGAGGTCGCCAAGTGCCTCGGCAATGATCTGCAGGTACCGGCTTCGGCAGAATTTGTTCTTGAAGGCCATATCTACCCGGACGATGTGGCCGAAGAAGGACCCTTCGGTGACCACACCGGCTATTACAACGAGGTCGAACGCTTTCCCGTTTTTACCATTGAACGGATCACCAGTAGACAAAACCCGATTTACCACAGCACCTATACCGGCCGTCCACCCGATGAGCCCGCCATTCTCGGCGTTGCGCTGAACGAGGTTTTCGTGCCGATATTGCAAAAACAGTTTCCGGAAATTACCGATTTTTACCTGCCACCGGAAGGCTGCTCCTACCGGTTGGCCATCGTCAGTATGAAAAAACAGTACCCCGGGCATGCCAGGCGCGTCATGATGGGGGTGTGGTCTTTTCTGCGCCAGTTCATGTACACCAAGTTTATCATCGTTGTTGATGATGATATCAACACCCGGGACTGGAAGGACGTGATCTGGGCCATGACCACACGTATGGACCCTGTACGTGATACCACCCTGATCGAAAATACGCCCATCGACTACCTGGATTTCGCGTCACCCGTGTCGGGCCTGGGCGGCAAGATGGGGCTGGATGCAACCACAAAATTACCGGGTGAAACCAGCCGTGAATGGGGCACACCTGTTGCCATGTCGGAAGAGGTTAAACAACGTATTGATGAGATCTGGCAAGACCTTGGAATTAACCCCGGATAAACGGGAACCATTCATATTTCTGTACAATAATCTTGACAATACTGCCAGGCCGGTGGTCTCCTGCAAAGGACTACGACCGTTCGCTTCGACACGCGCCCTGCCCTGAACGTCAAGGCAACGGCAAAGGATCTGCTCCCCGGTGACATGAGCTACTACAGCTATTCAGGGTCACTGACAACACCCCCTTGTAGTGAAGGTGTAGACTGGATGGTTATGAAGACCCCGGTTGAGGTCTCTGCGGAACAGGTCAAGCAGTTCAATTCCCTGATGCACAACAATAATCGCCCGGTTATGCCGGTGATGGGAAGGGCCATTACAAGCCACTGATTTGCTAACTTGCTGTTCCACAATAAAAAGCCGTGCATTTGCACGGCTTTTTATCCCGGCCATTGGGCCGATCGGTCAGGAGGGTGGTGACACATGCGGGCTAGTGATATGGTTATAATAAAATAACCGTTGCGTGGGGAGACGAGTCATGCGCACTATCATGGTACTGAATACAAAAGGGGGCTGCGGCAAGTCCACTATTGCAACCAACCTGGCCAGTTATTTTGCCTATGAGGAAGAACTGGGCGTTGTCCTCGAGGACTTTGACCCGCAAGGTTCCAGTACGGAATGGCTGAAGGAACGGCCTGAGGAATACCCGGAAATTACCGGTATCAAGGCATGGAAGGAACCCGCACGTGCCCCCAGAAATACCGATGTCGTCATAATCGATGCCCCTGCTGCCACTTACGGCAAGGACATGACTGCACTGGTTCGGCGCGCAGACACCATCCTCATTCCGGTATTACCATCACCCATCGATATCCGCGCCGCTGCCCATTTTATCCATGACCTGTTACTACAGGGCAAGGTTTCACGCAAACAGACCAGGCTGGCCGTTATCGCCAATCGTGTGCGTGAAAACACCCTGGTTTTTCATTCCCTTGAGAAATTCCTGAAAAGTCTGAAAATCCCCTTTATCACCACCCTCCGCGATACCCAGAACTATATCCGTACGGCCGAAAGGGGTATTGGTATATACGAAATGGCCCCCTCCAGTGTCTACCAGGATCTGGAACAATGGGAGCCGCTGGTAAAATGGTTGCGTAGCAAACATAGCCTGCCCGCCGGTAAAAAATAGCCCTCAACACCGATATCCATAATAAAATAAGGTAATAACCCCAATACCTGAGGGTTTTAATAGGCTATTATTTAGGTGAGAATGCAACACCTTTTTCCCAATGAAAGAAATTTATGAAACATCGAGTACAAATAGCCTCAACCAGCCATGCCTTCACGGCCCCGGATAACGAGACGGTACTGGAGGCTGCCTTGTTAGCGGGTATACACCTGCCTTATGGCTGCCGCACGGGTCGATGTGGTGCCTGCAGGGGGAAAATACTGCAGGGGGTCGTACGCTATGATGAAAAACCGGCCGCGCTGGATCAGGACATGGAGGGATGTGGCCTTGCCCTTTTCTGCCAGGCACGGGCATGTACTGATCTGGTAATTGAAATAGATGAAATCGAAAAACTGAACCAGATTAAAGACATAAGGACACCCGCGAAGGTGGCACGACTTGACCGGCTGTCACACGATGTCATGCGCGTCTGCCTGAAATTACCGGACAATATTCGCTTGCAGTTCTTCGCCGGCCAATACATCGATATTATTCAGGATAACGGTGAACGCCGCAGTTTTTCCATCGCCAACGCCCCTCATGATGATGAATTTATTGAGCTGCATATCAGGAACATCCCGGGCGGGGAGTATACACGATACATATTTGGCCAGATAAAACCAGGCGATATCATGCGGATTGCGGCCCCGATGGGTGGCTTCATGCTGGATGAATCATCAGACCGCCCGATCATCATGGTAGGTGGTGGAACCGGTTTTGCCCCGCTAAAGGGAATGCTGGAGCATGTATTTCATTCGGGCCATGAAAAACCTGTCCACCTTTTCCGGGGTGCACGCTCAAAGTGCGACCTGTACCTGCCGGATTTACCTGTGGCCTGGGCGCGTCAATACCCGCTGTTTCAATACACACCGATTCTGTCTGACCCACGGGCCGATGATGGCTGGGAAGGCCGGACGGGGCTCGTTCATCACGCAGTCATGCAACATTACCCCGACCTGGGTCAGATGGATATATACATCAGTGGTGCCCCTGCCATGGTCTACGCCGCCCGTGATGATTTTATCGGTAAAGGGGTTCCCGAAGAGCGGATATTCTCGGATGCCTTTGAATTTAATTCAAAACAGGAAAAGGTTACACCGTAGTCTGCCGTAGCGCATTATGGGATGAACATCGAGTACCAGACGGCGAACCCGGGTGCTGTTGCAATTTACTTGTTAGTGCTTTTTTGATGTTCCACATAATCATCAAGCAATTGTCGTATCATTTTTTGATATTGCATGTGATGTTTTTTTGCAGCCGCCTTAAAATAGACAACACTCTCTGTGCTTAGTGATATTGTAACTTTCGTATTTTGTGTTTTAAGTGCAAGTTCCTCAGGTGATGGTAGGAAATCAGCGATTAACTTAATTTCACCAATAGGCTCTTCACTATATTGAATTTTCTTGTTCATAGATTTTTTTACCTTTTCGCCAATAACCAGCACCGATGATTCGAATGTGCCCAGATCGATACGTTAACCGAACAGTTAGAATTCCGTTTCTATCTTCATTTAACCCGAAACAATAATAGCGTTGTTCTTCCTGGCTATGGTTTACATCCTCAGCAATAACACGATTAGGGTCTAAAAATGCGTATTGTGCCTCATAGAATATAACGATGTGTTTTTGCAGATTTTCTGGGTTTTTGGCTTCATACCACACAAAATAAAGTAAAGGCGCCGTTGTAATGCTTTCTCTCGAGGACTATGAATCTCTCGAGGAGACTACCTATCTACTACGAAGCCCAAAAAACCGGCGTTAGACGGCTCTTTGAATCCATCTCCCAGCTAGAAGAAGGCAAAGGACTCGAAAAGGACTTGAGCGAGTGAAACTCATACTCTCGGAACCATCCCTTCACGTATAACGCCCTCATCAGGAGCTGGATGAGCTCGTTTAGGCATCTTCTACCATGAAAAGCGTTACTGCTTTAATTGTCGAATAATGTCTATGCTTATTTTCATCTCCTTTCGGAATAAAGAGACCGTCTCCTGCTTTATATTTCCGTACTGCACCCTCAAATTCTACTTCCATTTCCCCTTCTATGACATAACCAATGTGGCCGTTTATACACCAATCTGGCTCGACGAACTCTTCTGTAAACTCGACTATACGCATCTTCTTCTGACCTTGAACAAAAGCTTTGAACCGCATGCCTGGCACAGGTTCCACCCAAGGTAACAATTCGAAGTCAATAACATAATTTTCCATATTCATTTTGAATACCTTGTAACAACTAAATAACCTGCAAATATTTCAGCCTGGAAAAACTCGAACGAAATATTATATACCGCTCTATTCATTTACTGAAAGTTTAAGAGTTTCCGATATCCACTCGTTGAGGCTCTTATCTGCGGCAGTTGCTCGCGCAGCTATTTCACGATGTAACCTGGACGGAATTCTGAGATTAAACTTTCCAGAATAATTTTTAACTGGCTCTATACCCTTTTCTTCACAAACCTCAAGAAAAACTTTCAAAGAACTCTTGAATTCTTTTCTAAGACTAGCAGGAGTTTTACCGTAGAAGTCTGCACTACCATTTAGCCCAAGGATTTCACCCCGAAACTGGTCGAGATCAGGATCATATTCAATCTTTGCCTTATAACCTTCAATTTCCATCATATTCATGGCTTCACCTCATATAATTCTAACCATTTGCGAATACTCGCAACTGCCCCTTTATCTGTATTAGGGGAGGGATGTGGCCTGTGAAAGACACGAACTTCGCCAAAAAACACGACCGCTACACGTGATCCCACCCTTGCTGACACAGGGGGCATCCGCACCCAGAACCACAAATATAACCTCGACATCCATCCATGGGATATTGCCACCAGTTTATCTTTTATAGATTAGCTCTATTGTTTTCTAATGCTTATGCTTCATCATTTAATAGTACCATAATCTAGTACTATATCAATGATAGGCTCACGGGGTACCCCCTGTGTCAGGCAATGGCATTCGCTTAAAAACAAAATTACCAAATACACTCTATATAATTGAAATAAATGATATTATTCTTGCACTAAAAAATAACTTGACTATAACAAACCATTATGCCACCATAGTGATGAGACTCTCTACCATTGGTGAAAATAAACACTATGGCAACACAAGTAACAAAACCATTAAAGTTCTCGGGACGGTGTTTTTCAAAAAAAGACCTAATTCATGTTCAGCAAACAGTACAATCTTTTCCAAATTTAAGCTTAACTGAACTCGCTCAAACATTATGTGAAAACTTAAATTGGAAAACTGCAAATGCCAAAAACAAACATAATGCCTGTCTTGATGCACTTGAGAAAATGAAAAAGCTGGGGTTAGTACAGCTTCCTGAAAAAATAGTTAGAAAAAAACGTCAAACCAAAAAGCTAAACCATACCAAACAATCACAATCTCAACCCATCATTACGGGTACACTGGATGATTTAGGAGAGATTGCACTAAAACCTCTCACTATTGATGAGGATATTGAGCTATGGGAAGAATACATTGATAGATATCATTATCTTGGATTTAAACACCCTGTTGGTGCATCATTAAAGTATTTTGTTGTTTGCCAAAACAACAGGCACAAACCACAAATATTAGCTTGCCTATTATTATCATCATCTGTGTGGCAATTATCCGATAGAGACAAATGGATTGGATGGAATCAACAAGACAGAGAGCAACGATTAAATTTAGTCGTTAATAATAAACGGTTTTTAATTCTTCCATGGGTAAAAATAACTAATTTAGCCAGCAAAGTACTCTCATTGCTTGCTACGCAAATTCAACAGGACTGGGTTAAAAGCTATCATTACAAACCTGTTTTATTAGAAACCTTTGTGGATCAGGATAAATATCAGGGTACTTGCTACCTGGCAGCAAACTGGAAGCGCATAGGACAAACCAGTGGCAAAGACTGGTCATCAGACAATCCTCATGCTACAAGCAGCAAAAAACACATTTTTGTGTATCCTTTACAGGCAAACTTTAAGGCCGTACTAAAAAATATAAAGCCGGCATCACAAAACAAACAACTGGACAGTTCTTTTCTTTCATTGTGGGGCAAGGTTGTTAATATTATATCCCAGGTGGCACAAGACTTTGATGCCTTATGGCAAAAGCGCAAACGTGTGATCGACTCATTGCTTTTGGTTTTTTTGATTTTTCGTTTGGTTTTATCCAAAAATAGCCAAGGTTACGCGACCACTATTAATGAGTTCTGGCATCACTGTCATCGTATGAAATTTCCCCTACCTCAAAAGACACCAATCAGTGCCTCTTCGTTTAGTAATGCCAGAAAAAAGCTGGACGAACAAGTGTTTAAAGATATTAACAAGCGTATTATTGATGTTTATGATAATCAGTGTAACGACAATTATCTTTGGTTCTCTCATCGTATTTTTGCGGTGGATGGCAGCAAACTTAATCTACCCAGACAGATGCTAAACAATCAATACAAACTACCAACCAAACAATCTTACTATCCTCAAGGCTTACTCAGTTGTTTGTATCAATTAAAAACAAAAATACCTTATGATTTTGATTTGGTGTCCCATGGCAATGAAAGGAATTGTGCACTTGCTCATTTGAAAAAACTAAATAGCGATGATGTCATCGTTTATGATCGTGGATACTTCTCTTATGCCATGTTGTACTATCATATCCAGTCTGGAGTACATCCTGTTTTTCGATTAAGAAGAAAATTGATGAAAGAAATTGATGCATTTATAAATGGAACGCAGACCGATACTATTATTACACTCACTCCATCTAAAAGAACATTGAGGAATATTCACAAGCGTTATCCAGATATTCAATCAACACCATTAAGGATACGTTTATTGCGCTATACATTGAATGGTACCCAGTATTACCTTGGTACTACATTAATAGAAACAGGCTATACGATTAAAGTATTACAAGATTTATATCATGATCGTTGGGGTATAGAAGAACTATACAAGGTAAGTAAACAATTAATTGCAGTAGATGATTTTCACGGCAAGACAGAGCGAGGTGTCAAGCAAGAATTATTTGCACACTTTGTGCTTATTACTATGAGTCGACTATGTTCAAATAAATCTGAGTATTTATTAAACAGCTTAATAAATCTGCAAACACCAGAACAGACAGAAGGTGAGAAAAAACAGGTTAATTTTAAGCATACCCTGTCAGTACTTTCCTTGCACTTAGAGGAGATTATGTTCGTACCAGCCAGATATATTAAAAATACCATGGAAGAAATAATGACCTCAGTTTCCCGTTATTATCAAAAGGTGCGCCCAAATCGTTGTTATGCAAGGCGCTCATTAAAACCACAAAATAAATGGCGCAGCATTAATGTGTCTAGATAATATTTTTATCATTATATAAAATTAAAAACTAAAGATCGTGGATAGTGTTTTTTGTTAAACGAATAGGGTTAGGGCTTAAGCGAATGCCATTGCTGTGTCAGGGTAGTTGTCGCCTCATTTAATCAATACAGGAAGGCGGTAAGGAGTGAATTATGGGATTTTATTCAGAAGAAAGAAAGCAATCTGTTATTAGGAGGATGATGTTAATGGAGCAAAATGATGAATGCCACCACGTTTATATTTTTGCACATAACGGTTTGCGCCAGCTGCCGCCGGAGGAGCGCCAGCGACGTAGGCGGTCGGTTTGAGGCAATGGTTAGAGCAATTCTGCATATAGCGCCTCATGGCTTTGTTGTACTGCCATCTTCCTGCCATGAGTGTCTGTAATAAAGCTTTTGCATCGCGCTTGATGTGTTTTCGTATGATTGCACAAAATTACGTGCATCCCCTGAAACCTCTGCAAGGCCGAAGAATTGTTATCATTAAACCAGTGATCCCCCATGTCAGCAGGTATGCACAACAGTTTGAGTTTTTCGGGGCTTGATCTTATATTGTCAATCACTGCTTGTGAGAAGATTACGTTATCAATATCCATGCACATCAGCACGCCAATGCATACATTTCCAAACTCATACAACGGCATTTGACTTAAATCCCCGCCGCCTCTAGTTCTACCGTCGTTTCCCACCTTAACATAGGCTATACGATTCTTTCTTTTATGCCACAATACTCCACAACTATTACCATGTTCTATCATGCCACCCACTGTCATGGCATCAGGATACGACAATTGTACCTGCTCGATTTCTCTCTGCGACGCACCCTCAGGTAACACAATTAGTTCGGCATCAGAAGTTGTAAGTTCACTAGCTGTAAGTACGCACGCAATTCTCAATTTTTTGCCCTAACAGTATGTGTACCTGACATTCACGTAGTGTAACACGGGATATTCCCGTATA
>ENA-ORDP01000015-ORDP01000015.1-marine-sediment-metagenome-genome-assembly--contig:-NODE-15-length-91227-cov-8.799961_pt1 | contig 91227 bp, 89 predicted proteins | sample MGYA00248627_ERZ508539 | MGnify/ENA primary metagenome ERZ508539 (study PRJEB26208, sample SAMN05571518) | marine sediment metagenome | biome: deep sea; feature: Hydrothermal vent; material...
AGGGGAGATGAAGCCCATTCCTATCAAGCGGCATCAGATCTTTCGGGGGTGAAAGCTGGGTGTCCTACTTCCCTTCTGTAGGTGCGCCATTGGCTCGCCCCTTGGTCACCGATTGTCCTATGCTGAGCCGGTGATAGACCATGCAAACTATTCAAGATATAGTCCGGCGTTTCGGTATCTCTGAGAAATCGGTTAGGCGCCGTTTGGTCAGTCTTGGCTCTATGATCTCCCCGCACCTGGCCACCGGTCGGCAAAACGCGACTCTCTTTACTGATTCCGCCGTTGCTATCTTTGATAGGCTGCTGCAGCTGGAACGCCAGGACAGCTTTAGTCCAAGCGCTGCCGTCAAGAAGCTGGAAAGCGAGCTAGAGAACGGCGGAGCGATGGTGGCCAACCACCGGGGAAACACTGACCAAGCGACGCCGGACTCTTCGACCGAGCTCGTTCAGGTGCTCACCCGGCAAGTGAGGGACCTCCAAACTGAGCGCGATCGGCTCTTATCTATCATTGGAAGCTAGAAGTCAAACTTGACGCAAACCAAGAAGTACGGCTTAGGGTACGTGCTGCACGGTTTAAAGGGATTGCGCTACTCAGTCCGCTTGCACCTTTTTGGATTGTTGCTGGATTATTGCTTATTCTAGTTACGGGTCCACTTATTACACTCGGGAAAAATGCAATCAAAGCCCTCAAGCCATTAATAACAGCGCTATTTGGAAATCCATGAATTATCCTAATCTACGAAAGAAGAAAATTTCGGTAATTATACCGGCCTGTAATGAAGAGTATCGGTTACCAACAGCCTTGAAATTTCTACAAGTTATCAGACGTGTAGAATACCCTAATCTTGAGATTATCGTGAGCATCAACGGTTCTCACAATCCTAAGGCTCTCAAGCTGATAGCTCAACAAAACGGGGCAAAAGCAATTCACAGCGCAAAAGGGCCGAGCGCGGCGCGGAATGCTGGAGCATTGGCATCGTCTGGAGAAATCCTAATTTTTATGGATGCGGATGTATTACTCAAACCGGGTGTTATTTCTCGAATTGCCGGCTTAGTCAAAGAAAATACCGTCGGTACCTGCACTGCGTATCCCGATATTATCAATGTAAAGACCTTATTGCTGGTCTGGGGTAAGAATTTTGTGCGTTCCAGTGGACTCCTAAAAGGGATGAGTGAGCTCGTTTTTTGCCATAGATCACTATTTATAGAAAAAAAGATAGGTTTCGATCCTCAGATGAAACTAGGAGAAATACATGATTTTTTCTCTCGGGCAATCAAGGGGGCTCAAGCTAAATATATCTACATACATACACCTATGAGCGAGTGCTGGAAATTCTCGGTCAATCGCTATGAGCGCAATGGCTATATAAAGACTTTGATGTTTTGGGTGCGCTGGTGGTTTTTTACCCAGTTGTTAAAAAGAGATTCAAAACCTTTTGAACAAGAATACTGGATCACCGTTGAGCCAGATTAAAAACCCACCGCTGACCCGCTGGCAGGCGCTAAATCTCGCCATCCAAATAGCCCTTGTTTGATAAAGGGACCAGGTGTATCTTCAAGCGCTTGGGCTTGCCATTCTGGGTAGGTGAGTTAGCTGATTATATATTTCCTTTATATTCCTTCAAAATCTTAAAAGAGGTGGCTGGAGTAATAATCTTGACCCCTTGGTGGCCACCTAAGTCCAGTAGATGGTTATCTCCCGAAACATAGTCGGCTTTAGCCTCCAGTTCTGCGCTGATGACCCAATCATCAATTAGGGTCTTCTGCAATGACCGGCACGGGCCGGCGGGCCGAAGTCTGGATCGCCGCTTGGGAAAGCGGTGTAGATGATCGCCAAGTCGCGGCGGTTCGCTACCTCACTTCTCCCTGGTAACGATCTCTTGGCGCGCCAGCTCTCGAGAGTTGACCGATCCCTCTTGAGGTTCTATAATAGTTCCATAATGGAACCATACGAGGGAGGGATCTCCGTGGCTGTGAATCTATCCATCAAGAACGTGCCGCAGGAGCTAGCCGCACAGCTCCGAGAGCGGGCTAAGTGCCACCATCGCTCGTTGCAGGGAGAGTTGTTGGCCATCCTGGAAGAGTGCGTTGTTCCCCAGCGGCTTACCATCGAGGAGGCCTACCGGCAGGTGCGGGAGTTGGGCCTCCGGACCGGGGGCGAGGGCGTCCGGATGGTTCGAGAGGACCGGGATGCCCGCTAGAGTGGTGGATGCCTCGCTCCTGGGCGCCCTGCTCTTCGGGGAACCCCGGGCGGAGGAGGCCTTCTCTCTCCTGCAAGGAGCCGACCTCTACGCTCCGACGCTCTTGGATTATGAGCTGACCAGCATCGCCCGCAAGAAGGTGTTGCGATACCCCGAGCAGCGCGCAGAGCTGTGCAAGGCTCTGAGAGTAGGGTTAGCTTTTAATCTCCAGCGGGTGGAGGTGGATCACGAGGCTGTCCTCCGGCTCGCTCTAGAGACGGGCCTGACCAGCTACGATGCCAGCTACCTCTCTCTGGCGCGTTCCCTGGGGGTGTCGCTTTGCACCTTCGATGAGCAGTTGCGGGCAGCCCTTTAAGATCGAATGACTCCTTGCCAGATACCATCGTGGTCGATGAGACTCGCGTCAAACTGAGTAGGAGGCCTCGCTGGATCTGGGCTGCCATTGACCCGGCCACTCGCCGCATCCTCTACTTGCGCGTCAGCCGAGATCGGACCTCGATCACTACCATGAAGGTCGAGGTGGGTTGCTCTGCGCAGCCGGGCCATCTATTATCAGGCGCGTCAGCAAGTTGACAGATAGATAGGTTGGCAGGTCAAAGGCTTTTAACCTGCTCAAGATAACCAATATTGGGAGGAGCGATGATGACCAGTCAGATCAAAGATCCCCAGCTCGCACCCCAGGGAGAGCAGAAGATCGCCTGGGTCCGGCAGCACATGGGCCTGCTCAACGCCATTCGCGCCCGCTTCGAGAGTGAAAAGCCCTTTGAGGGGGTGCGCGTGGGCCTCAGCATCCATCTGGAGGCCAAGACGGCCTATTTGGCCCAGGTGCTGAGCAGCGGAGGCGCCCAGGTGGCGATCACCGGATCCAATACCCTTTCTTTTCAGGATGACGTCGCCGCCGCACTGGCCGCCTCGGGCGAGATCAGCGTATTCGGCCGACACGGCGCCACGCCGGAAGAGTATCAGCACGATCTAGCTGCAGTCTTGGCGAGCAAACCGCAAGTTATCCTGGATGACGGCGGCGATCTGACCCAGTTGCTGCATAATGAGCGGCCTGAACTGGCCGATCACCTCTGGGGCAGCACCGAGGAGACCACCACCGGGGTGCGACGCCTGCAGGCCTCGGCCGCCGCCGGCCTGCTGGCCTTTCCCGCCTTCGCGGTCAACGACGCCCAGATGAAACACCTGTTCGACAATCGCTATGGCACCGGACAGTCAACTTGGGACGCCATCATGCGCACCACCAACTTGGTCATCGCCGGCAAGACGGTGGTGGTGGGCGGCTACGGTTGGTGCGGGCGAGGGGTGGCGATGCGGGCTCATGGCCTGGGCGCCAAGGTGATCGTCACCGAGGTGGATCCGGTGCGGGCCATCGAGGCGCTGATGGACGGCTATCGGGTGATGACCATGCGGGAAGCCGCCCCGCAGGGCGATATCTTCGTCAGCACTACCGGCTGTCGCGACGTGATCGGCGCTGAGGCCCTGGCAAAGATGAAGGACGGCGCACTGTTGGCCAATGCTGGCCACTTCGACGTCGAGATCAATATCGGTGACCTGCGAGCGCTGGCCGACGAGCACCATGAGATCAGGCGCAACATCGAGGCCTTCCAGCTCAAAGATGGGCGGAGGCTCTATCTGTTAGCCCAAGGGCGCTTGGTCAACCTGGCCGCCGGCGACGGTCATCCGGTGGAGATCATGGATCTCTCCTTTGCCATCCAAGCGCTGACGTTGGAGTATATCACCAAGCACTATCGGGAGCTCCAGCCGGGCCTCTATCCGGTGCCGCCCGAGATCGACCGCCAGGTGGCCGAGATGAAGCTGCAAACGCTGGGGTTGGCCATAGACCGGCTCAGCCCGGAGCAGCAAACCTATCTGGCTAACCAGGCCTGAGCGTGGATATAGGAGAGTTATGGCTACCAAGACCATGCCCCAAGATCAAGCCGCAGCAAAAAACCGGCCACGTGGGCCCCAGAAGTGCGAGATTCACCTGCAAGTCAATGGTCGGACCGAAAAAATCTGGGTTGAGCCGCGGCGCACGCTGCTGGATGCCCTGCGCCTGGACCTGGGCCTCACCGGCACCAAAAAAGTTTGCGATGAAGGCCAGTGCGGCGCCTGCACGGTGATTTTGGACGAGCAGCCGGTCTATGCTTGCCTGACGCTGGCCATCGAGTGCGAGGGCCGCCCGATTGAGACGATCGAAGGGCTGGCTCAGGACGGCCGGTTGCACCCGATTCAAGAGGCATTTATCGCTCAGGATGCCCTGCAATGCGGCTTCTGCACTCCGGGACAGATCATGTCTTTGAAAGCTTTTTTAGCCAAAAATCCTCGGCCCTCACTGGCCGAGATTAAGAGGGCTGTCTCAGGCAATCTCTGCCGCTGCGGAGCCTATCTGCGCATCGCCCAGGCGGGCCTGGAGGCCGCGCGCCGCCTGGCCGCGGAGCATAAGCCATGAAGCGGGTAATCAAGACCCAGACCGAGTTTGAGGGCCGGATCTACGAGGAGCATGTGGTAATCGAGGGCCAAGGGCTGGAGGCCTGGCCTCAAGACGCCTCACTGAAGATCGTGGGCCAGCCCCAGCCGCGCATTGATGGCGCCGCGCGGGTTACCGGGCAGGCTCACTATACCTATGATATTCGCCTGCCGGGTATGCTCTATGGGGCGATCCTGCGGAGCCCTCATGCCCACGCCCGACTGCTCGCAATAAATACCGAGCGGGCCAGAGCGCTGCCGGGCGTGCAGTTGATACTCACCCACGAGAATATACCGGAGATCCCTTGGGGCAACGGCCAGACGCGCCTACTGGACACTACGCTGTGCTACGCCGGCGACGAAGTGGCCTGCGTCGTCGCCCGCGATCCCGATATCGCCCGCGATGCCCTGGAGCTGATCGAGGTCGAATATCAGCAATTGCCCTGGGTGCTCGATCCGCTAGCGGCTTTGGAGCCCGGCGAGCCGCAGGTTTATCAGCGGGGAGATCTCGAGGCCGGCTTTAAGGCAGCCGATATCGTCCTGGAGCGGAGCTTTCGCACCCAGACTGCCCTGCACAACTGTCTGGAGACCCACGGCAGCGTGGCCTATTGGGAGGGTGACCAACTGACCGTTTGGGACTCCACCCAGCATATCTTCGGGGTGCGCCAAGGTCTGGCCGCCGCGCTGGGGTTGTCACTGAACAAAGTTCGCGTGATCAAAAAATACATGGGCGGGGGCTTCGGCAGCAAGAATCGCCTGGGAAAGTACACCGTCTTGGCCGCGCTGGCGGCCCGGCGGCTGGGTCGGCCGGTGCAGCTCATGCTCAGTCGCAAAGAGGAGAATTTGGCCGCCGGCAACCGTCATGCGACCGTGCAACGGCTCAAGCTGGGCGCTAAACGGGACGGCAGCTTGACCGCCATCAGCCTCAAAGCCTGGGCGGCGGTGGGGGCTTATGGCTTCGCCATGGCGGTGGGTGGTCCGGTGCGCCAGCTCTACCGCTGCGCCAACCTGCGCACCGAGGAGTACGGGGTGCGCACCAACACGGGCCCTAACTCGGCCTTTCGCGCTCCCGGCTATGTCGAAGGGGCCTTCGCTCTCGAATCGGCGCTGGACGAGTTGGCCCATGAATTAAATATAGACCCGCTTGAACTGCGCCTCAAAAACTATACTGAGCGCGATCAGATTATGGACAAACCCTATTCCAGCAAGGGGCTAGGCCAGGCTTACCGACGCGGAGCCGAGCTGATCGGCTGGCGCAAGCGAGGCCATACGCCCGCTGGAGCTAAGCTGCGACGCGGATTCGGGATGGCTAGCCAGATCTGGGGCGGAGGAGGCGGGCCGCCGGCCCATGCGCTCTGCAAGCTCAACCCCGATGGCACGGCCCTGGTGATCAGCGGCACCCAAGATCTGGGGACCGGCACCAAGACCGTTCTGGCCCAGATCGCCGCTGAAGAGCTGGGTTTTCCCCTGGAGGCCATCAGCGTGGAGATCGGCGACACGCGCGGCCCTTACGCGCCGCTCAGCGCCGGCAGCATGACCGTCTCTTCGGTGGGGCCGGCGGTGCGGATGGCAGCGCACGATGCCCGGCAGCAGCTCTTGGAAGTTGCCGCCCAACTCCTGGAGACGCGCCCCGCTGAATTAAGCATTGCGGAGGGCTATCTGATCGCTCCGGGTGGCCGGCGGGTGGCCCTCAAGGAGCTGCTGGCCGACAAGTTGGGCCAATTCATCATCATCGGCCGCGGGGCGCGCGGACCTAACCCGGAGGACCGACGGGTCAATACCTTTGGCGCGCAGTTCGCCGAGGTCGAGGTTGATCTGGACACCGGCGCGGTGCGGGTGCTCAGGCTGGTGGCCGTGCATGAGTCGGGCCGGGTGATCAACCCGCTGACCATCGGCAGCCAGATCGAGGGTGGGATCATCCAGGGGCTAGGCTTCGCGCTGCTGGAGGGCCGGGTGGTTGACCGCAATCGCGGGATCGTGCTGAACGCCAATCTGGAAGATTATAAAATCCCCACCATGCTGGATGTCCCCCCGATCAACCATGAAATGATCGATCTGGCAGATACTTACGCCAATAATTTGGGAGCCAAAGGCATCGGGGAGCCGGCGATCATCCCCACCGCGGCGGCCATCGCCAACGCGGTCTACGATGCCATCGGAGTGCGCCTCACCGAGCTGCCGCTCAGGCGAGCCGCGATCCTCCAATTGTAGGGGCAAATCACCGCTCAGAGCGGCAGGGTTAGGCTGGCTAAATCACGAGGATAGTAGGTCAGGATCTCCAGGCCCTCCTCGGTGATCAGCACCGTGTCGGAGTGGCGAAAGCCGCCCAGCTCGGGAGCGTAGAGGCCGGGCTCCACGGTGAAGACCATGCCGGGCACAAGCTCGGTCGAGTCGCCCAAATCCAAGAACGGTCCCTCATGGTAGCGCAGGCCGATGGCGTGGCCGGTATGATGCTTCCAATAAGGCATCAGTTGGTGTTTTTCGTAATAGGCCCTGACCGCTCGGTCAACCTCGGCGCAGGTCGCGCCGGGTACCATGGCGGCAAAGGCCGTATCTTGCAGGGCCAGCATCTGCCCGAAGAGCCGAACTTGCTCCTGGTTGGGCGGGCCGATGATCATGGTGCGTTCCAGCTCGGAGTTGTACCCCCAGACCGGTGCCGAAGCTCCGCTCACCAGCAGGTCGCCGGCCTGAAAGCTAATGTTGTTGGCCAAAGCATGGGGGATAGCAGCGCCCCGACCGATCTGCCCCCGATAGCCGGCGCCGGCCCCGCGCTGAAAGGCGCTCTGGGCTTGATAGATGGGGCCAATGGCGTCCAGCATGGTCAAGGTGGCCTCCATGCTGGCCCGCCAGCTCACCTCGGTCTCACTGGCTCCCACGCGCGTATAGCGCTGCAGCAGCGTGTGGGCCAGATGGCCCCACTTGACGCTCTCGCGGATCAAAGCCAGCTCGGCGGGGCTCTTGACGCTCATCTGCACCTCGACGAAGGCCCTGATCGGCCACGGCCGCCCTCCGGTCAGCTCGCTCAAGCTGGGACCGCGATAGCCCAGGATCCAGGGGTAGCCGTCGGAGTCCATCCCGAACGCGCCGCCGATGCCCAGCTCGGCCAAGCTCTGCTTCAAGAGCTCCATAGGATGCGGGTCGGCCGGATATTCTGCGTAATGCACTACCCGGTCGAGCCTGGGGTTGGCCTGGGCGTGCTCCAGCTCCAATCTGGGCACGAAGAGAACTTTCTCCCCTTGGGAGCTCAGCGCCAGGGCGATGGGTCGCTCGGTAGGTATAAACGCAAAGCCAGTATAGTAGAGTATATAATAACTATCGAAGATCACGGCACCGGAGAGCTTTTCGGCCTGAAGATGCTCCAGCAGTGCTGCGACGCGGGCCTGGTACTCAGCCTGCGAGATGCTTATCGCCGTGTGCATATTCTCTCCCTTCAGATTAACCGATTGTAGCCTGCGCCACTAGGCCGGGCCAAGTCAGGCGATCTTGCGGCCGGCTTTGACAGGGCGGCGGTGCAGCGGCTATGATCCCCTCGAAGGGGTAGCGGGGCCTTAGGTCAGTCCTTACTGCTCCCAATTGGAGGAGGACTCTGGGCATGAGCATCTTGATCGACCAACAAACGCAGGTTTTGGTTCAGGGTATCACCGGCAGTGAGGGCTCATTTCACACCCAACGCATGATCGAATACGGCACCCAGGTGGTCGCCGGGGTCACGCCGGGCAAGGGTGGCAGCAGTGCCAATGGCGTCCCAGTCTACAATACAGTCTCCGAGGCGGCGCAAAAGCACCGCCTGGACGCGACAACCATCTTCGTCCCGGCGCGCTTCGCCGCCGATGCCATCTTAGAGGCGGCCGAGGCGGGCATCGGGCTGATAGTCTGCATCACCGAGCATATACCCCTACATGACATGCTCAAAGCCTATCCGATCGTCAAGAGCCGGGGGGCCATGCTGATCGGCCCCAACTGCCCCGGCCTGCTCTCGGCGGGCCAGGCCAAGATGGGCATTATCCCCGGCCAGATCTTCCGACCCGGCCGGGTCGGGCTGGTCTCGCGCAGCGGCACGCTCACCTATGAAGTGGTGGATCAGCTCAGTCGCGCCGGTCTGGGAGAGACGACCGCGGTAGGCATCGGCGGCGACCCGATCATCGGCAGCTCGTTCATAGACATACTGCCCCACTTTGAAGCCGATCCCCAGACACAGGCGATCGTGCTGGTGGGCGAGATCGGCGGCAACGACGAAGAGGCGGCGGCCGAGTTCATCTCCTCCGAGCTGCATAAGCCCGTAGTAGCTTATATTGCCGGCTTCTCCGCCCCGCCGGGCAAGCGCATGGGCCATGCCGGGGCGATCATCACCGGTTCGGCGGGCACTGCCGAGGCCAAGGCCAAGGCACTGGAAGCCAAGGGCATCCCGGTCGCCCGCACCCCCAGGCAACTGGCCCAGCTCAGCGGGGAGGCGCTCAGGCGCAGCGAGGGCTGAAGCGATGAACGCCCGCCTGCTCAGGCTCGATGATGAAGCGACGCCGGCCCAAGCGGCTCAGGTGGTTCAAGCGGGTGGCCTGATCATCTTCCCCACCGATACGGTCTGGGGGTTGGGAGCCGACGCGACCAACAAAGAGGCCGTTGAGCAGCTCCGGCGGCTCAAAGGGCGCTCCGCCCGGCAACCACTGACGCTGCACTTGGCGAATGTTGAGCTGATCCAGCAGTATTGCAGGCGGCTGACCCGTCAGCAGCGTCGCTGGATCGAGCGCTTACTGCCGGGGCCTTACACGCTCATTCTGCCGGCCGCTGCTGGGGCACCCCAGGCAGCGGTCAACTCGGCCGGAGGGGTGGGATTGCGCGTCCCGGACAGCGGCAGCTTTCGGCGTCTGGCCAGTGCCTTGGCCTGTCCCTTGGTAGCCAGCAGCGTCAACCGCTCCGGGCAGCCGCCGCTCACCCGGCTGGCCGAGATCATCGGCCTGTTTGGCGCTGAAGTAGAGCTTATCTTGACCAGCGACGAGCCGATGTCCGGACAGAGCTCAACGGTGATAGAGCTGACCGGCAGCTCTCCCCAGGCCCTGCGGGGCAGGTTGCCTCAGGCGCTGCGGACCGACTGGAGAGCGATATAGAGGAGATCAGGAGCGCACGGCTTCAACACTGTTGCTGAACAACTCGGCAATTCATCAAGTTGTCCCCCTCCGCTCATCTGTCTATACTAGGCGCGACCCAGGATGACACCCAAAAGAATCCTAATCTTTGGCTCCGGTTCCGGCTCGAACTTTGAGGCCCTGGTCGGCCATCTGCGCCGGCTCCAGTTGCCGATCGAATTCCCCTTGCTCTGCTGCGACAATCCCCAGGCGCAGATCATAAACCGGGCCCGGCGGCTGGGCGTGCCGGCCCGCGTGCTGGATTTCAAAGCCATCGGCGATCGGGAGCGCTATAACCGGCAGCTGCTAGGCTTGCTCAAACAGGCCGAGCCCTGGGACCTGCTGGTCTTGGCCGGCTATATACGCATCTTGCCTCCGGAGATTGTCGCGCGCTATCGCCAGAAAATTTTGAATATTCATCCGGCGCTCCTGCCGGCCTTCCCAGGCACACACGCGATCGAGCGGGCTCTCCAGGCAGGCGTCAAAGTCACTGGCGTGACCGTCCATTGGGTGGATGAGGGCGTGGATACCGGGCCGATCATCGCTCAAGAGCCGGTGCCAATCGCCGAGCAGGATACGGCCGAGACCTTGGCAGAGAAGGTCCATGCCGCCGAACACAGGCTCTATCCCCGGATCATTCAGCAACTGCTCTTCGGCTCGCCCGGCCCGGAGCGCCGGCGCGCGCTCCTCTCGGTGAGCGATAAGCGCGGTCTGGCCCAGTTCGCCCAGGGGCTGGCCCGGCTGGGTTGGGAGCTGGTCTCTACCGGTGGCACCAGGCAGGCCTTGGAGCAGGCCGGCCTGTCGGTAACCCCGGTCTCCGCCGTGACCGGTTGCCCTGAACTGCTGGGCGGGCAGGTTAAGACGCTTCATCCGGCGGTCTTCGGCGGCATCCTCACCCGGCGGGACCGGCCCGACGATCAGGCCGAGCTGGCCAGACAAGCCATCGCACCCTTTGACCTGGTCTGCGTCAATTTCTATCCCTTCGCCCAGGCGGCCCAGCAGCCTGAGGTTAGCGATGAAGCATTACTGGAGCAGATAGACATCGGCGGCCCCTCGTTGGTGCGTGCTGCGGCCAAGAATTTTCACGATGTCCTGGTGCTCACCCGCCCGGAGGATTATCCCCTCGTGTTGGAGGCATTGCAGAGTAGTGGAGGTGTACGGCCGTATGCCCCTACCACATTGCGCCAGGGGCTGGCGCTGCGTGCTTTCGCTCAGGTCGCTGAGCTCGATATTTTGATCCATAACACCCTGCAAGAGCGCTTCAATCCCGATGGTGTAGCGGAACGGCACGACCCGCCCCTGCTTTTTTCGGCCTATCGCCGGGTACAGCAGCTGCGCTACGGCGAGAACCCGCATCAGCGAGCCTGGCTCTATCGCGGCGCCTGGCAGCCCGGCCTCTCGGCCCAGATCGAAACCCTCTGGGGCAAAGAGCTTTCTTATAATAACTGGGTGGATCTGGAAGGTGCAATCGGGCTGCTGGACGAGCTGGAGCCCCCGGCAGCGGTGATCGTCAAGCACTCCAACCCCTGCGGAGCGGCGCGGGGGAGCAGCCTGTTGCAGGCTTATCAGCGGGCGCTCGCCGGCGACCCCATCTCGGCCTTCGGCGGCATAGTGGCCCTCTCTGGCCCGGTGGACGCCGAACTGGCTTCAGTGCTCAATGAGCACTTTTTGGAGATCATCATCGCGCCGGATTTTTCGCCAGAAGCGCTTGAGCTACTGCGGCGCAAGAAGAACCGCCGACTGCTGCGCCGCCGGCCCGCCGCGCTGCCGGCCGAGCGCTGGCATGATCTGGGCGGTGACCTGCTGCTGCAGGAGGCCGACCGCCGTCGCCTCGGCGCCGAGGAGCTGAAAATCTTGGACAATGCCAGGCTGCCTCAAGAGCAAATCCGCGATCTGCTCTTCGCTTTTGCCGTCTGTAAGCATGTCAAGTCCAACGCCATTGTGATAGCTCAAGCGGAGCAGACGCTAGGCATCGGTGCGGGCCAGATGAACCGGGTCCAAGCGGTCCGGCTGGCGCTCGCGGCTGCCGCCGAGCGGGCCCAGGGAGCCGTTCTGGCTTCCGATGGCTTCTTTCCCTTTGCCGATTCGATCGGGCTGGCGGCAGAGCACGGCATCAAGGCCATCATCCAGCCGGGAGGCTCGGTGCGCGATGAGGAAGTCTTCGCTGCCGCCAGAGCGCAGCGCATGGCGATGGTGCTCTCTGGTGTGCGGCATTTTCGCCACTAAGCTACAGTTGCAAGGGAGCTAAGATGCGCGTTGCCTTCCAGGGAGAGGTGGGAGCTTACAGCCATGAGGCCATCTTGAGGCACTATGGTCCCGCCGCCCAGCCGCTGCCCTGCCGCAGCTTCGCCGCCGTCTTTGAGCAGATCAGCGCCGGCCAGGCCGATCGGGGGCTGGTGCCCATCGAGAATTCGCTCACCGGGAGCATCTACCCCGTCTACGATCTCCTGGCTCAGCAGCCGCTGGCCATCGTCGGCGAGGTCACGCTGCCCATCGAGCACGCCCTGTTGGGCTTGCCGGGCAGCACCCTGGCGCAGATCCGCCGGGTCTACTCTCATCCGCAGGCATTGGGACAGTGTCAGCGTTTTTTGCGAGAACTGCCACTCGAGGCCCTGGCCCACTACGACACCGCCGGCGCGGCCCGCTGGGTGGCTCAAGTGGGCGATCCGGCCAACGCGGCGATCGCCGGGCGTTTGGCCGCCGAGCGTTACGGGCTGGAGATATTGGCCTCCGGCATCGCAACTTCGCCGCGCAACACCACCCGCTTCTTCCTGCTGGCCAGCCGGCCGGAGCAGCGGAGCGGTGGTCCCGGCCCGTTTAAGACCTCGCTGCTGATCGAGACTGCCGACCGGCCGGGGGCGCTCTATCACGCGCTGGGCTGCTTTGTCCGGCAAGGGGTCAACCTCACCAAACTGGAATCGCGCCCGCTGGGCACCCAGAACTGGCGCTATCGCTTCTATCTGGACCTGGAGGGCCATGCCGACGATCCGCCGGTAGCTCAGGCCCTGGAGGAGCTGCGGGCCGAAGTCCTCTCGCTGCGCCTGCTGGGCTCTTACCCGCGCGCAGCCGACTCAGGCAGCGGACACCAGTGCTAGTCCGGTTGGCCCGCCCGCCCTATAATGGTCTTCGGAAAGTGGGGGGAGCCTGAAGTGCCCCTCGAGCGATATCACCGATATCAATAGTATCCGTAATTATATTAGGGAGGGATAAACAGCCATGAATATTAGTAAGAGTCAACTGGCCCGTCCTCCGGCGCTGCCCTTCACCTTGGCCTGTGGGCTGCTGGCCGGCCTGCTCTGGGGCAGTTTGGCCTTGGCCGCACCGGCAGTGCTGGCCCAGCAGGGCAGTTTTTCGGCCGCCATCCAACCCCTGGAAGCGCCGGGCTCCGCGGTAAACTTCTATAATTATGCCAACTTCCAGGCCCATACCGGTCTGGAGCAGGCAGATCATAGTCTGCTCTTTTTCTATCGCGACAGCCTGAGCGGTCAACTGGCCCTGGTGATAATTCACAGCAGCCAAGACGGCGATCCGGGCGGGGCCCGCTTCAGCATCTCCGGCCTGCCGCCCGGCAGCAACTTGGCCCTCAAGGACGACCGCAATGATTCCTACCGCTTCACGCCGCCTCAGGCCGAGCTGCTCTGGTTCTGGGACGCGGCTCACTCCGATGGTGCGGTGATAAATAACTTGGGCAAGCGATTTAATCTGACCATCCAACCGGTTTTCAAGCAGGGCATCAGCGAATGGGACCTGCTCAGCGCCCGGCCCGATGGCTCGATGCGCACCATCCCCTTGCCCAATCTGGATCAACCGCTGACGCTGAGCACCACCGGTCAACAGATGCCACTGGCCTCCTTTACCTTCTCGCCCAGCTCACCCCAGCCCTTCATGCCGGTGCACTTCGATGCCTCCGGCTCTCAGGCCTTTAGCGGTTCGCGCATCGTGCGCTACCAATGGGACTTCAACGGTGACGGCATCTACGAAGAGAGCAGCGATAAGCCCCAGATCTCGCATAGCTTCGCTACCGGCGGCAGCCGGCGGGTCACGCTGCAGGTCACAGATAGCAGCGGCCTGCAAGGCCAGAGCTCCCGCACGCTGGAGGTCAGCAGTCTGCGGACCACTGCGACGCGCCGCATCTCTACTCCGGCCGCGGTGCCCGGCTCGACCTTCCGGGTGACGATCGAGCTGACTGTGCTAGCTCCCTCCAACGGGCTGGGTCTGGAAGAGCAGTGGCCTCCCGGCTGGAAGATCGTCGCCGTGCGCAGCGATGGGGCGGCCTTCAAAGAACGCTTGCGCCAATGGGTATTTCCCAGCTTCCTGCCCGCCGGCACCAGCAAGGAGATCATCTATGACGTAGAGGTGCCCCCGGCCGACCAGCTGCAACTGCGCACCCTCCCGGCGGTGGCCACCGTCTCCGGCAGCCTGACCAGCGTGGCTCCGCGTTACCGGGTGCCGGTGATGGGGGAGTCCCAAGTCGAGATCAGCTCCTGTCTGGCGGCCTCGGTGGCCGCGGCCCACCTGCGGCTGAGCGATGGCCAGGTGGACCTGCGCCTGGACAAGCTGATCTCCGCCGAGCAGCTCAAGCGGGTCATCGGGCTATGGCAGAACAACGAGCAACTGCCGCTTAGCTGCGCCGGTGCGCTCAGTCTCAACCCGCTGGTCGAGGTGGTCAGGCGGCAACTGCAAGCCATTCCGGTCGATCGGCCGCTGCCGCTGCCCGCCGCGGACCAGACCAGCCCAGTCCAAGTCAAGCGGGTGATCTTGACCCCGCTGCCCTTCCACCAGCTCTATCCGCTGGTCGAGGGCGGGCGCACCTTCCGCGTAGAGCTGGACGTCAAGGCCGATCGGGATGTCTATGGCCTGGGCTTGCGCGAGGAGCTGCCCGCAGGCTGGCAACTGCAACTGGTGGCCGCACCGGGGGCAGCCTTCAAGCCCTCGCAGGACGAATGGCTCTTCCCCGAGGTCATCGCTGCCGGCCAATTCCGTACTCTGGTCTATCAGGTGACCGTGCCGGCCGACCAACCGGTGGGCAGCTCGCTGCTGCGGGGCATCGCCACCCTCGCCCCTCAAGGGGTGGTGCTCAACCCCATCGGTGGGGACAATCAGGTTGAGCTGGTCACCTGTCTCTCCGTGCCGGTGGCCATCTCGCACTTGAACACCAAGACGGGCCAGATTGACCTGACGCTGGACAACACCATCCAGATGGACCAGGTGCAGGCGGCGATGAACTTCTGGTTCGATGACGCCCAGGTGCCGGGCACCTGCGGCACTCAGCTCGATCTGCCCACCTTGCAGCACCTGATTGACCTGGCCGTCTCCGGGGAGCCGATTGACCAACAAAAGAGCCCCTGATTAGCGGGATATGCCGGGCATAGCCACCGAGGGCCTAGCACAGCGCTACGGCGATCGGGTGATCTTCCAGGAGGTCTCCGTGCAACTGGGTGGGGGCGATCGGGTGGCGCTGGTGGGGGCCAATGGCTGCGGCAAGTCCTCTTTGCTGCGCCTCTTGGTCGGTCTCGATCGCCCCTGGCAGGGTCAAGTGCGCCAGATTGGTCGGCTGCGCCTGGGCTATCTGCCCCAAGAGCCCAAGCTGCGCAGCCGACTGAGCCTATTTGACGAGATGGCCTCGGTCTTCAGCGAGCTGGAGCGGCAACAGGCCGAGTTGCAGCAGCTAGAGCGCGAGATGGCCCGGCAGTCTCTCACGCCCGACCCGGAGCTATTGGAGCGTTACGCCCAGTTGCAGACACACTTTGAGCTCTCCGGGGGATATAAGCGCGAGCAGCGCATCGGACAGGTGTTAACCGGCCTGGGCTTCTCGCCGCGCGAGCAACAGCAGCCGGTGGAGCGCTTGAGCGGGGGACAGTGGGCCCGCGCGGCGCTGGCCCGTCTGTTGCTCTCCGAGCCTGACCTCTTGCTGCTGGATGAGCCGACCAATCATTTGGACATCGCGGCGCGTGAGTGGCTGGAAGGCTACCTGGAGAGCCGCCCGGGGGGCTACCTGATCGTCTCGCACGACCGCTATACGCTCGACCGCTTGGCGCAGCGCATCTGGGCCCTGGAGGGAGGCCGGCTGCGGCAGTATAAGGGCAACTATCACAGCTACGTCCGGCAGCGCTCGTTAGAGCTAGAGCGCCAATGGAAGCTCTATGAAGAGCAGCAGGCCTTCATCGCCAAGACGCAGGATTTTATTCGGCGCAATCTGGGTAATAAAAAAACCTCCAAGCAGGCCCACGCGCGCGAGAAGGTCTTGGCGAAGTTGGAGCGGCTCGAGTCGCCGGAGCAGGCGCGCCGGATGCACTTGACCCTGCCCATCAGCCGCAGCAGCGGCGAGGAGGTGCTGCGGGCGCGCGAGCTGGTGATGGGCTATGGCGACAAGGAGCTGTTTCGCTGTCCGGTCGAGCTGGAGCTGCGCCGGGGCGAGCGGGTGGCACTCATCGGCCCCAACGGCGCGGGCAAGACGACCCTGTTAAACGTCCTGCTGGGCCGGCTGCCACCCTTGAGTGGCCAGGTGATCCTGGGCCATCAGGTGGAACCCTGCTACTACCGCCAAAGCCAATGGGAGGAGGCGGCGCGTGACCAGACCGTTCTGGAGACACTGCTAGCCGAGCGGGAGCAGCCGATCAGCGCCGCGCGGGCCTATTTGGGCCGGTTTCTATTTTCTGGCGATGCGGTCTACCAGCGCTTGAGACAGCTCTCCGGCGGCGAGCTCAGCCGGCTGGCCTTGGCGCGTTTGGCCCAGTTGGCCGGTAATCTCCTCCTGCTGGATGAGCCGACCAATCATCTGGACATCGAGTCACGCGAGATCTTGCAGGAGGCCTTGTCCGGCTATCCCGGCACCATCCTGCTCGTCTCCCATGATCGCTATCTGGTGACCGATCTGGCCACCCAAATTTGGGAGATTCGCTCAGGGCGGCTGCGGGTTTATCAGGGCAATTATGAGTTCTACCGCCGCAAGCGCAGCGAGCAGGCCGGTGAGCGGCGGGCTGCGCCGCAGCGCACCGCAAAAGGCGGCTCGCGGGCTGAGGCGCGCGGTCAGGCACGGCGACGGCAGCGGGCCCGGGCGCGACTGCAAGCGCGGGAGCAGAAGCTGACCCAGGTCATTGGCGAGCTAGAGGAGAGCATCGCCAAGCTAGAAGAAGCTCTGGCTCAGGCCAGCCAGGACGGTGACCGGGAGCGTCTGAGCAGGCTCGATCAAGCCTATCAGGCTAAGCGCCAAGAATTAGCGCAGGCTTACGCCGAGTGGGGCCGCGTGGCCGAAGAATTGAACGCCTAGCAAGAGCTGTTTTTCTACGTTATACCTGGTATACACTCTTCCATGAAACCCCCGACAGGCCCGCGTGTAGGTGTGCTGCATCACCTTCACTGATGCGAAAGAAGGGGGATCAAGATGTTAAATAATTATACCGGCAAAGTATTCAAAGGTCTTCTGATGTTGGCCGTACCTCTGGCAGCCCTGCTGGCGCTGAGCGCCGTGGAGCTGGGAGGCGCGCGCAGCGGCCTCTCGGCGGACGCCGCCCCGCAGAGCGCTTGTGCCAGCGGCATCCAAGTGATAGACAGTTTCGCCCTCCCCCGGCTCGATCCTGGCCAAGGCCAGGTGATAGGCTTGGCCGTGGCCCTGCAGGGTGGCGGGACAATCGAAGCGGTCACGCCCACGCCCAAGCGGATCATCCCCGGCCAGGGCAACCTACGGACCTATCTCTATAATAGACTGCGCGGCGTCAGCGCGGTGCAGGTTACCAGTTGCGCTGCTAGCGCCAGCCTACCTGAGGTGCAAAACGCCTACTGGTTGATCGAGCAGGACGGCGAGCGGGTCGCCCAACAAGTGGCCTTGAGCCAGGTGCGCCGCGAGGTGCGCCAGGGCAACGTGCTCACCTTGCGTCCCAAGCAGACCACCCGCTACGCGGTGCCCTGCGATCTGAGCGATCCTTCCGGCACCGTGCTGGTCATCCCCGGCATGGTGGTCACTACCCAGAGCCAGCTCTGCCTCAGCAGCCGCACCGAGTTGACTCGGCTGCAACGCGAGCTGGAGCGGACCAGCCAGGAGCTCAACTCGCCCTGGGGTCTGCTCTTCAACCGCGAGGGGCTCACCCGGCGTATCGCCCGCTTGAACGGTGAGGTCACTGCGCTCTATCAGCTCTCACCTTACAGCGGCACCGTGGCCGGAGTGCAGCGCGATCGGAGTGACGCCCGGCGCTTCTGGGTAGAGATCAACGTGGAAGAGGTACTTAGCATCCCGTAGGCAGCGCCGGCCTAGCCCAAGCGTTGCCTGAGTGAGGGGACGGGGACCAGCCCGTCCCCTCGCCGCTTTTCCCCCCGGTAGGCTTGAGCATGAGCGTCCGGCCAAGTATGATCTGTTCACCTGATCAATTAAGGAGGAGTTTCCGATGGCGGTCACTGCCTATGTGCTCATCCGTTGCGAGGGCGGAATGCCGGAAGAGGTGGTGCGCAGGCTGCGCCAGAAAGGGCATGTCAAGCGGGCTAGCACCGTTTTTGGCGACTACGATGCCATCGCCCGGGTGGAGATTGACGAGCTGCCCTCAAGTTTTTCGGTGCTGACCCTGGAGCGGGTGATATTCGACGAGGTGCAGAGGATCAAAGGGGTGCTCAGCACCAACACCCATATCGTTACCTCATCAGATTAAACGTCCGTAGGGGCGAAGCATTCGCCTTAGATTTTTATCCGCGAATGCTTCGCCCTGACTAGAAGTAGAAGTAGGCTCCCAGGCCGGCGGTGACGCCGGCCACCCCACGGAAGTAGGCTCCCAGCTCGGCGTTGAGCGCCAGGCTGGGCGTCAGCCGGATTTGGATGCCGGTGGCCGCCTGGAAGGGCACCACCAACCCGCCGTTAAAACCGAAGAAGCTCACCCCGGCGCCGGCATAGAGGTCCACCAGCGGCGTGCGCAGGTACTTGACGAAGGCGCGCAGGGTGAAGCTGGGCGCCCGGTCCACCACGAAGAAGTCCACCTCAATGCCCAGCAGATCGCTGAGCCAAATCCGAGCGGAGAGCCCCGAAGCCGGGAAGGTGTTGGGCGGACTGGTCGGCGCGGTGAAGACCAGTCCAACCCCCAGATTACGGCCGGCCGAGGCCGCTGCGCCTGGCGCCGCTTGTGCCGCCCCTATGCCGGCCAGGCCGCCTAAGAGGGCCAGCGCCAGCAGGATGGCCATTATCGCTTGTCTTGCTCTCATCAGTATGCACTCCTTTCCTCGTCTAGCTGCTGGCTCAGCTTATCCGGCCCGCCGGGCGGGCGGAAGCACCATCGCCCTTAGAGATGGCCCATTCGGTCAGCTATGGGAGTGATGCTTGTCACATTGCGACCCAGCGTCCCTTGCGCCCTTGGTCGGCGGCGTGCTATCGTGAGCCGCATCCGGCAGAGGGCGAGAGGAGGAATCATCGGACCGGTCAAGGCTATGTTGGGGGCGGTGGTCGCTTTGGCACTGCTAGGGGCGCTGGTGGTAGGAGCGCAGCGCGCCGCTTGGGAAGCCGGGACGCGCCACTTGGAGCTGGCCATTGACCTGAGCGATGCCCAGCAACTGGCACTCGAGGCCAACGAGCCCCTGGAAAGCTTCTTAGCTGCTCTATGGGCGCGCGGGGCCCGCGCCTTGGTCACTGTAGGGACATATCGCGAAGCGCCCCTACTTGGCGCGCTTGACTTGGCGAAGCTGGCCGAGCTGCGGCAGGCCGGCTGGGCGCTCATCTGGAAGCTGCAACCGCCCGATGGTCGCAACCAGGCTGATTTTATGAGTTATCTAGCTCAACTGGCCCGGCTGGCCCCCCAGGCCTATCTGCCCCTGAGCTGGGGGTCTTTTTCTCCGGCCGAGGTGGAGGCGCTGCGCCGCACACTGGAGCGAACGAATGCCGCTTTGGTCCTGCTGGAGTTTCATGACCAAGCTCCGGCGCGGGCGCTCTACCGGCAGGGCTTCACCCGTTTTGTGCGCGCCCATACGATCAGCACGGCCGAGCAGCAGCGATTGGGAGCCCAGGCCAGCTTGGCCCGCTGGCAACGAGCAGTCCGCGAGCGGCGCATTCGGCTGCTCTATCTGCACCTGCCTGCAGAGCCTCTTACCGCCATATTGGCCCAGCTCGCGGCGCTGAGGCGACAACTGCTGAGCGACGGTTTTCCATTGGGAAGCTTTTCGCCTGACGCTCCGCCGCAGGTGGCCTGGCCGCTGGTGGCTCTGCTGCTGGCCGGAGCCGGCGCCCTGCTGCTGCTCACGCTGGATGGGCTGCGCAGCCTGCCCCAACCGGCCCTGATCGGTGGCGGGCTAGGCCTGCTGGGGCTGGGTCTGCTGGGCCTATCTCAGCAAGCTCTGCTGACCCGTCAGGCCGGGGCGTTCATCGCCGCGTTCAGCGCTCCGCTGGTGAGTTTCATCGCCCTGGACCGACTACTCATCGGGCGTACCGCGGGCGGGCGGGCCGGCCTGCTCTGGGTGGGAGGGCTGGCGCTGGGCGCGCTGCTGGGCGGCCTGCTCTGCGCCGCCCTCCTCAGTGCGCTGCCCTTCTATCAGGAGCTCTATCTCTTTCGCGGGGTCAAGCTGGCCCTGATCGGCCCCATGGTGCTCAGCTTGATCTACTACGGGCTGCGCCGCGGTAGGAGCGTAGGACCATACACTTCCAGGCTGCGAGGGCTCTGGCAGCGTCCGGTCCGCTGGGGCGACTTGATCCTGCTCACCGGCGTTGGCCTGGCGCTGGTCGTCGTCATACTGCGCAGCGGCAATGGCTCTTTCCTGCCGGCCTCCGGTTTGGAACAACGGACGCGCGCCCTGCTGGAGTCGCTCTTTTACGCCCGACCGCGCTTCAAGGAGTTCTTGATCGGCTACCCGGCGCTCTTCCTCTGGGCCGCCTGGGGCGAGCCGCGCTGGGGGTTGGCCGCTTGGCCGCTGCTGGCGCTGGGCCTGCTGGCCCCGGTATCGCTGGTCAATACTTATGAGCATCTGCACGCGCCGCTGCTGCTCTCACTGGCACGCTCCGGGATCGGCCTGGGCTTGGGGCTGGTCCTGGGTTGGACGCTGTGGCGCGTTGTGCTCCATCTGGAGGCAAGATGGCCCTTGAGAGAGTAGTCATTTCCGGTTACTACGGCTGCGGCAACCTGGGCGATGAGGCCATCTTGACCGCCCTGCTAGCCCGGCTGCGCGCCCGCTGGCCCAGGCTGGAGCCGCTGGTGCTCTCCGGCGCGCCCCAGGAGACGACCCGCCTGCACGGCGTGCGAGCCATCAATCGCCGCAGCCTGCCGGCGATCGTGCGCGAATTGCGCGCAGCTCAGCTATTGATCTCCGGAGGCGGAGGATTGCTGCAGGATCGCACCAGCCGGCGCTCGCCGCTCTACTATCTGGGCATAATCGCTTTGGCCCAGTGGCTGGACCGGCCGGTCTTCTTTATCGGCCAAGGGGTGGGGCCGCTGCGCCGGCGCTGGTTGCGAACTCTGGCCCAGCGACGGCTCAGGCGGGTGGCCTACGCCTTGGTGCGCGACGAGGCCAGCTTGCGGCTCTTGCGAAGCTGGGGTTTGCCGCAGGAGCGGCTGGCCCAGGCCGGCGACCTGGCGCTGCTCTGGCCGAGCGCGAGGGCAGGAGAAACGTTGTCGCCTCTAGTGGAAGCGCCGGGCGAAAAACCGTATGCCATCGCGGCGCTAAAGGGGCCGCTGGCTGAGCGCCAGGCCGAGCTGATCGCTCCGGAGCTGGACCGGTTGGCCGCCGAGCAGGGGCTACAGATTATCCTGCTGGCTCTGGCAGCGCGAGAGGATTGCCCGGCCACTGCCCTGGTCGCAGGCCAGATGCAACAGCCTAGCTTGCAGTTGGCCCCGCAACCCGGTGAGCTGGCTGAGACGCTGGAGCTGATTCGGGGAGCGCGTTGCTTGCTGGGAATGCGCCTGCACTCTTTGATTTTCGCCCTCTTGGCCGGGACACCATTTGCCGCGCTCAGCGAGGATCCCAAGCTGGAGCGCTTCCTGGCTCAGGTCGAGCGGGCCTCCGGCTTGCAGTTGCCCTGCCGCTCGCCCGGCCAACTGCGTCGTCCGGGGAATCGGCTAGCGGGCAGCTTGGCCCGACTGGCCTGCGAGCGCGGCGAGATCTCTGCGGCGCTGCAGCGCGGGGCGGCTAAGCTGGCCGCCCGGACCGAAGCGGCCTTGGAGCGTTGCTTTGAGCGCATGAGCTAGCCAGGAGTCTCAACGAGCCCGTTGCAAAGCCGGGGGTGATTCCCTATGCTCATCTGGCCATGAGCGAAGTTGCCAACGCCAAAACGCTGCGGGACCTGGAGTTCGAGCGGCTGCGGCAATTGGTCGCCGGCTACGCAGCCTCGCCGCTGGGACGGTCCGCCCTGGTGCGGTTGATGCCCTCGGCAGAACCGACGCGGGTGCGCGCCGAGCTGCAAGCCGTCCAGGAGATGGGGCAGGCTCTCCAGGAGACGGCGCTGTCGCTGGGTGAGCTGGAAGATCTGGAGCCGGTGCTGCTCCGCGCCCAAAACCACTTGACGCTGGAGGCCGACGATTTTTTGCAGACGCTGCGGACGCTTCGGGGCGCCCAGCACTGCCGGGTGGAGCTGGCGGAGTTGCAAGGAGATCATCCGGCCTTGCGCGCCCTGGCCCATCAGATTCAGCCCTTCACCGAGCTGGAGGGTGCCATCGCTCGCACCTTCAACGAAGAAGGCGAGATGCTCCCTACCGCCTCGCCGCTGCTGCGCCGGCTCAAAAAGCGCAGGCGGCTGCTCGAAGAGCGTGCCGTAAAGAAGCTGCGCGCCCTGCTCAGCTCGCCCCAGTACGCCACCCTGATCCAGGAACCGCTGATCACCCGCCGCTCCAACCGGCTGGTCATCCCGATCAAGAGTGCCCTGAAGGGCGGGGTCGAATGTGTGGTGCATGACAGCTCCGACTCCGGCCAGACCCTCTATGTGGAGCCCACCTCGGTCATCGCCGAGAACAACGAGATTCGCGAGCTGGATTCCCAGATTCGCGATGAGCAGTTGCGCATCTTGCAGGAGCTCACCGGGCGGCTCAAGGGCGAGTCGCGCCGGATGCGCGAGACGCTGCGCGCGCTGGCCCGGCTGGATTCGCTCTACGGGCGCGCCCGCTATGCCCTGGCCCACCAGGCTCATATCCCACAGCTCAACGAGCAAGGTCACCTCAAGCTGGTAAGCGCCCGCCACCCTCTGCTCGACCCCGGCCGAGTGGTGCCGATAGATTTCGCGCTGGGAGACGAGCACCAGGGCGCGCTGATCACCGGGCCGAACACCGGGGGCAAGACTGTCTCGCTCAAGACGGTGGGCTTGCTCACGCTGATGACCCAGGCCGGCATACCCATCCCGGCCGAGCCGGGCAGCGAGATAGCTTGCTTCGAACTGCTCCGCTCCGACATCGGGGATGAGCAGTCGTTGGAGCAGAATCTGAGCACCTTCTCGGCCCATCTGCGCAATTTGGCCGGCATACTGGCCGAGGTGGGTCCGCGCGCGCTGGTGCTGATAGACGAGCTGGGCGCGGGGACCGATCCGCAGGAGGGTACAGCACTGGGGATCGCCGTGCTGCGGGCACTGCTGCGCTCCGGGGCCCGGCTGATGGTGACCACCCACTTCGGCGCGCTGAAGCATTACGCCTACCGGCACGCCGAGCTGAAGACCTATTCGGTGGACTTCGACGTGCGCACGCTCTCGCCGACCTATCGGCTGCTCCCGGGAGTGGGTGCATCCAACGCCTTCATCATCGCCGAGCGGCTGGGACTTTCGGCGCAGATCATCGCCGACGCCAGGCATTTCATCGCCGAGGGGGCAATCCGGGCGGAGGAGATCATCGGCCAACTTCAGGAGGAGCACCGAGCGCTGGCCGAGGAGCGCACCCGGCTGCGTCGCAGTCAAACGCGCAGCGAGCAGGCCCAGCGCAGCTACGAAGAGCGCCAGCAGCAACTGGAGCGTGAGCAAGGCAAAGCGCTAGGCCAGGAGCTGCGCCGCCTGAGCCAGCAAGTGAAAAAAGCCCGGCGAGAGCTGGAGACACTGCTGCATCGCGCGCGGCGCGCCAGCGATGCCCAGGAGCTGCAAGCCGAGCTACGCAGGCTGCAAGAGATTTCCGGAGAGCTGGCTGCCGGTCAGGACCGGCTGGAGCAGGAAGCTGCCGACCGGGCGCTGCCGGCCGGAGAGCTGCGACCGGGCGAGCGGGTCTGGCTGGTCCCCTTAAACGAAGTGGCCTTGGTGCGGCGAGCTCTGGACAAGGAGCGGGTGCTGGTAGATATTGGCGGGCGGCGCATCCAGGTCAAGCGGAGCGAGCTGCGCGCTGCTCCGCCCGATGCGCCCCGGCGCAAGCCGAGCGGCTGGTCAGGCAAGTTGATCATAGCCCAGCGGCCGGCCCCGCCGCTGGAGCTGCAACTGCACGGACTGTCGGTGAATGAGGCGCTGCCGCTGGTCGAAAGCTATCTCGATCGGCTGCTGCTGGCCGACCGCGGCCAGGGGGTGATCGTGCATGGCAAGGGCACCGGCACCTTGCGCCGCGCGGTGCGCCATCTGTTGGCTGAGCATCCGTGCGTCAAGAGCTTCTCCGCGGCACCGCTCGATCAAGGGGGCGAGGGGGTCACCCTGGTCGAGCTTGACTAGGTCGGGCAAGAGAGAAATCTTCCTCCCTTGGTCGGGGGGGTCAACTGGCGTGATCATCCAGGGATTGCCCCTGCGAGAAATACGGGTGCGTCGGAAAACGCACCGGGGATTAAAATCCCCGGCTACGGTGAGGCACAAAACCCCTAACGGGGTTCTAGGCCGTGAACCCTCGTGAGAGGGTAGCCGGGGAATACGTTTGCCGGCGGGGACTTGACTCCGGGGTTCAATGGGCTACAATAGCGACAGAACAAACATCCAAGGGCAGTTGGATTCGCGTCGAAGGTTCCACGGTAGTTTTGTGTTGTTCCCTGGTAGCCGCGCTCTGGGCAGTCGCAGGCAACCCTTACCTTGAGGCAGGGGGGAGTTCCCCTAAGGTGGAAGGAGAAACAAGATGCCGTCTTCAACCTTGCAGGAGCTGGAATGGGCCATTCAAGCATTACCTTGGTCAGAGCAACTGAGGCTGCTGGAATACCTGGCCGGCCAGGTACGCAAAAAGGCCGAAGCAGCCCAACGCTGGGCCGGAGGGGAGCTAGAAGCGCAATTGACAGCAATGGCCCAGGATCCTGCCATCCAACGTGAAGTAAAGGCCATCGCTCAGGAGTTCGCCCCCACCGAAGCCGACGGGCTCGATCTCCAATGAGCGTCCGGCGGGGAGAGATCTACTTCGTCAATCTGAATCCGGTGCGTGGGAGAGAGCAGGCCGGACAGCGGCCTGTGTTGGTGCTCTCCGTGGACACCATCAATAGCTTGCCGCTGGTGGTGACCGTGGTAGTCGGAACCAAGGGGAGCAACGTACCCCGTGATTATCCGGCCAATGTTCGGGTATCAGCCCAGGAGAGCGGTTTGCCGATGGAGACTGTGTTTCTCTGTTTTCAGTTGCGATCGTTGGACCCTGAGCGCTTCTCCGATCAGCCTGCGGGTAGTCTGAGCCGGCCAAGCTACATGAGGTTGAAGCGGCAGTCCGTTACTGTCTGGGATTGTAACCTTAGCAGCACGAGGGCGGAATTGTTCCTAGCGACCACCGGGGATTAAAACCCCCGGCTTGCGGTGAAGCACAAAACCACTACGGGGTTGTAGGTCGTGAACCCTTGTGAGAGGGTTTCCCTGATGTCAGGTAGCCGGGAAATTCATTTCCCGGCGGGGCTCAGGGCTCCTCCGGACCGCCATAGATGACATAGACAGGCGTGCCGGCTAATATCAAATCAACCACTCGCTTGTCCATGGCTTTAGCTATCCGGCGAATCCGCTCCTCATCCGGCCCGTAGAGTTCTAGGAAGACTCCTTCGTCATATCGAGTCACAATGCGATAGCCTATCTCAGGATGCTTGCCCTGCATCCGGCGCGCCATCTCTTTGGCTTTAGCGCGAGCGCCTTCGTAATCTACCTCGTACTCAAAGACGGTTTCACTCTGGGCCATCGTGCAACACCTCTCTCCAGGCTACTTGCCAACGGGTAGGGACATAGCATGTTGGAGTTTAACACCGGGGATTAGAACCCCCGGCTTGCGCTGAGGCACAAAACCCCTAACGGGGTTCCAGGCCCTGAACCCTCCTGAGAGGCTTTCCCGGTGGCCCGGTATGACCGTTGCAGCCTCAAAAGACCTCGTCTGGGGCAACGCTCAAACCGGTCAGGAGCGGCGAGCGCAACGTCTGGCTTTTCTCATAACGCCCGGCCGGTTGGTAGCCCTGTGGCCCCAGCGCGAGCACTTCGATGGACTTGGAGTCGGGATCAACCAGCCAGTATTCCCGAACCCTGGAGCGGGCGTAGAGGGTGCGCTTGAAGCTGCGGTCCCGCCCGGCGGTGGCCGGGGAGAGGATCACGTCTAGTGGAGCATCATACACTTTACCTAAGTGATGATCACGGATATACCGGACAAGTGCAAAGTAAATCTTGCCTGAGATCTCTTGGTGATAGGGAATGGGCACAGGGGCCATTACGATCTCGCCTCCCAACAGCTCGTAGCGCTTGATCTCCGATTCGGGCAGGTTCCGATAATCTTCCAGCATGAACTTGAGCTTAACTTGAGTCTGGGCCATCGGCGATCACCCCCAGGCATTGTAACCGGTTTCGACCGGGGTCATCAAGGCTCTCTTAGGGATGATTAGCTAGACAACGCGCGCCGCCGCACTGCCCATACCAGCAGGCTCATCAGCAACAATCTATCCTACCGGGGAGGAAAGCGCCTAGCTCGAGCGCAAGGCTGGCAGCACCTCATGCAGGAATCTCTCTAACTGCTCCTCCTGCGCGAAGGAGGCGAAGCGGACGATGATCGTCCCCGCTCCCGCCTGAGCGTACTGCCGGATGCGTGCTATAAGCCCTTCAGCAGGACCATAGGGTCCCCAGAGACCCTGCCAGATGTTCATGCCATAATAGTTGACGATGAAGCGATCGGCTTCCTTCTCCGCCCGGTCTTTATCCCGGTTCAGGTTGACCGTCAGGTAACAAGCCGTCTCCATCCGGCCAAAATCTTTACCCAATTGCTGGGTGTGATGCCGGACTCTGGCGATGATCTGGGCGTAGGCCTCCGGAGTCTCGCTGATCGAAATCAAGCCGTCACCCAGCTCAGCCGCCCGCCGGAACTGCGCCTCCTGACCGGCCCGCAAGTGGCAAGCCAAGAGGATTGGCACCCCTCCCCGCCGGATCGGCCGGGGCTCAAGATGGACACTATCAAGCTTGAAGTGCTGCCCGCGGAAAGAAACCTGCTCTTCAGAGCCCAAGCGTTTCAGGAGATAGACCAGCTCCTCCAGCCGCTGGGCTCGCCGGGAGGGCTCTACCCCCACGGCCTGCCATTCGCGCCTCTGGGCTTCGTTAAACGCTCCGCCTACCCCGACGGCCAGCACCAGCCGACCTTGGGAGATCAGATCGAGGGTATGGGCAGCCTGGGCCAGGAGCAGCGGATGCCGCATGGCAGCCAGTAGCACCGCCGTGCCCAGGCGCACCCGACCGGTGCGCGCGGCCACCGCTGCCAGCACTGTCAGCGGCTCCAAGCGCGGCTTGGCCAGCAGGCTGTCGCCCACCCAGACCGAATCCAGCCCGGCCTGCTCGGCCCGTTCGGCCAGGCGGAAGATCAAGTCAGCATCCGGGTCGCCTCGCAGCAACACCCCACGGGTGGGCAGGAGTAAGCCCAATTTGACTTGATCGGCGCTCATGTTATAGCTCTCCCTTCTTCGGTCAGCAGTCTGCTCAGCAGGACTGGGTCCCTGCTCTGGTATGCTTGCAGGTCTTCAGCGGTATCCAGGTCGCAGCTCAGCCCCAGACGCTCGCAGACGGCCACTGGTAGCCCCAGTTCACCCGCCTGGCTCAGGTGCCTCTGAAAACTGTCCGGCCCCAGAGCGGGCCAAAAGTCCGTTCCCACCGGGGCCAAAATGGCGTTGGTCCCTCGGCAGTGACGATCGGGTGCGAGGACTATCTTGGCAAAATTACCGGAGGCCACAACCAGCGCCCGGAGGTCACCGGCCGTGATGAAGGGCAGATCACCCGGCAGATAGAGCGCCGCTCTGCCCCGCTTCCAGGCTCTATCAAAGGCCCACTGCAAAGCGGCATTGAGACCTATGCCCTGCCCCGCCTGCCAGCAGGCTCCCCGCTCCAGGGCCGGCTGACGCACTCTCTCCCCACCGCCGACTACCCAGACTTCGCCTAGAGAAGCTCCCGCCGTCGCTTGCAGGACGCGTCTCAGCATATTGGCCGCCAGGTTCATCCGGCTCAAGGGGTCCAGCTCGGTGGCCAGGCGCGATTTAGCGCGTGCCAAGGGCTTCATGGGGATCACGGCGATCATCCGAGATCACGCCCGCAGCAGACGCAGGAGCAAATTGGCCAGCTCGACTCGGTCTTGATCGCTGCTCATGACCGTCTGAGCGATCTCCACCTGCAAGCCCAGCTCGCTAATGGCCTGTGCCTGATCAGCATCCTGCTCGTCTATGACGAAGATGTCGCAGAGCCCCAGGTACTGCCGCGCTGCACCCAGGCAGGAGATCTCATAGCCCAGCTCGCCCAGCAGCTTGCCGGCCGGACCACGCAACGCCTGGCCGTGCACGATGGGGCTTACTGCCAGCCGCGGGCCACGCGAGAAGCTGGCGATCCGGTCTCTCAGCCCTGCCAGCGCCAGGATCGGCGCAATGGAGAGAAAGGGGTTTGAGGGACAAAAGATCAGCCCGCTAGCCTGCTCCAAGGCCTGGGCAAATTCGGGCGCTGGGCGGGCGTCCCCCGCTCCCTCGAAGCGCAAAGAGTGCACTTGGGGTCGGCAGCGGCACGCCACAAAATAGCGTTGAAAAGAGAGCTCGCCCTCGTCGGTGATCACGACGGTGCGCAGGCGCTCATCGCTCATGGGCACGACCCTATGCTGCACTCCCAAGCTCTGGCAGAGCCTGCGGGTAACCTGAGAGAGACTCTGACCTGCGCTGAGCAACCGGCTGCGCTGGATGTGAGTGGCCAGGTCGCGATCTCCCAGCTTGAACCAGCTAGGGGCTCCATAGTGAGCCATCATATCTAGCACATTGAAACTGTCGCCTTCAATCCCCCAGCCGGTCTGGGGATTGGCCAGGCCGGCTAGGGTGTACATCACCGTGTCCAGGTCGGGCGAGACGTGCAAATCATAAAATTCCTCATCGTCGCCGGTGTTGACCACGATGAGCAGCTCTTCAGGGGGAAGAACCTGAGCCAGACCCCAGGCCAGCTTAGCCCCACCCACGCCGCCTGCCAGCGCCAGCAGCGGACAGTTAATCTTACTCCCCCTGCTCGCCTGAGGCTTGTGCCTGCCGATAACGGAAGCGCTCCATCCGGATCAGTTGAGAATAGGAGCCGAAGCGCTCCGCAGTGATCCCATCTATCTGATCCAAGGGTTCAGCAGGATCGTCGGATGGCCGATCGAAGACGCGGCGAATCTGGTAGGTGGTAGAACGCTCGGCGGGGATGCGTCCGGCGGCCCGGATCAGTCGCCTAAACTCGGCCGGGCGCATCAGTTGGCCATTCTGCGCTCCGGCAGAGGTGGAGATGCTCTCATTGATCAGTGTGCCACCCAGGTCGTTGGCTCCGGCTGACAACAGGATCTGTCCCAGACGAGGCCCCTCCTTGACCCAGGCCACTTGCAGATTGGGGATCCAATTGCCCAGCATCAGCCGGGCTACGGCGTGGACCCTCAGGATCTCCAGACCAGAGGGACCGGGGCGCACCCCTGCCACCAGGCCGTGCCGGACCATAGGCGCCTCGGAATGTACAAAACTCAAGGGCACGAACTCGGTAAATCCCCCGGTTGATCGCTGGATATCGCGCAACAGCGCCAGATGGCAGGCCACCTGCTCAGGGGTCTCCAAATACCCGTACATCATGGTGCAGGTGGTGGGAATGCCCAGCTCATGCGCCGTAGTGATCACTTCGACCCAGTGCTCGACGCTGATCCGCCCGCGTGAGACCCGGTCGCGCAGCCCTTGATCGAGTATCTCGGCCGCGGTGCCGGGCAGGGAGCCTACCCCGGCCGCCTGTAAAGCCTGCAAGTACTCTTTGACCGAGCAGCGCGAGCGCAGAGCGCCGTAGAGAACCTCTTCAGGAGAAAAGCCATGAATGTGAATCTCTGGCACTTCGGCTTTGACCGCTTCGCAGATGCGAATATATAGATCGCCTTTCATCTGGGGCGGAAGACCGGCCTGGATGCAGACTTCGGTCGCCCCAAACTCCCAGGCCTCTTTGGCCCGCCGGGCAACCTCACTGAGCGGCAAGAAATAGCTCTCTTCTTCTTGATAGTCGCGGCTGAAGGCGCAGAAGCCACAGCGCTTGATGCAGACGTTGGTGAAGTTGATATTGCGGTTGACCACGTAGGTCACCCGCTCCCCCACCTGGCGGCGGCGCAGCTCATCGGCAGCGCTGATTAGTGTCAAGAGCTCGCGCCCGGTGCTGCCCAAGAGCCGGCGGGCCTGCTCGGCGGAGATGTCTTGGCCTTCCAGGGCCCGGCCCAGCGCCCGGGCCAGCGGAAGCTCAAGGCCAGACAACAACTGTTCCAGGGGGGCTCCGGCGAACTCATCGTGAGGCGCTGGCATATCGTTCCATCCCACCTTTCAGGTAGCCCGCCGAGTCTGCCAGGGGGCGAACGCGCTTCAGCAGCCGAGCGGGCAGGTAATCTCTTTCTTCGATGATATATTCTGGATAGACTGGCAGACGGGCTTTCAGGGTGAAACCCAGCTCTTCCGTCCGGCAGCGCAGCTCGGTGATCTGGGGCCAGGGGGCCTCCGGGTTGACATAATCTATTGTCAAAGGCGAGATTCCTCCCCAATCGTTGATGCCGGCTCCTAGATAGAGGGGATAATCGCCGGCGCTCAAATTGGGGGGGGCCTGCAAATTAACTTCGGGCCCCAGGATCAGCCGGGCGGCGGCGATCGTCCAGAGCAACTCCTCCAGCGTCGGCTCCGGGACTGCGCTCATGGGTGTATCCGGCTTGGCGCGGAAGTTCTGGATGATCACCTCCTGGATGTGACCGTAGCGACGATGAAGCTCGCGGATGGCCAGGAGCGATTTCACCCGCTCGGCTCGCGTCTCGCCGATGCCGATCAGCAGGCCAGTTGTAAAGGGAATTCTTAGCTCTCCCGCGAGCTCGATCGTCAGGTGCCGCACGCGAGGTCGCTTGCTGGGGGCGTGCTGGTGCGGCCCTCCGGGGGCGGCCAGGCGCGGACTAATATTTTCTAGCATCAGACCCATCGAGACATTGACATCTTTGAGCGAGCTCATCTCTCGGCGGGAGAGGGTGCCCGGATTGGCATGGGGCAGCAGCGTCGTCTCATTTAAGACCAGCTCGCATGCAGCTCTGAGATATTCCAGTGTGGTCTGGTAGCCGTGCTGCTGCAGCCATTTTTTCGCCTCCGGATAGCGCAACTCCGGCCGCTCGCCCAAAGTAAAGAGCGCTTCGGAGCAACCCAGCCGCTGGCCGGCGCGGGCCACTGCCAGCACCTCCTCGAGGCTCAGATACAGGGGTTCAGCCTGAGCGGGCGAGCGCCGGAAAGCACAGTAGCCGCAGAAGTCGCGGCAGAGCTGGGTGAGCGGGATGAAGACCTTGGGCGAGAAGCTAATCACCCGGCCGCGGCCCTGATCCCGCAGGATGGAGGCCGCCTGACAGAGGGAAGGCAGCTCTGCATAAGTTGCTTCGGCCAAGAGATAGGACTGCTCCTCGCTAAGCCCCCGGCACTCTAGAGCCGCGCTTACGGTCTGCTGCAAGCGATCGCTCAGGATCGCGAACCGGTCCGTGTCCCTCCCTCCGGTGAGGACCTTACCCCAGCGGGAGTAACCGGCTAGAACGCTTTTGTCTCTAGAGAACTTCCCCACTTTGGATTTCAGGTTCATCCATCGACCTCCCAACAGATCAAGTTATTTTATAAACTTACGCCGCTTACAGCAAATAGGGAATCGCTAGAGCGATATCTCACACTCTTATCCTCGTAAGAATCTGTTCGACTGAGCAAACAGAAAGCTAGAGATTCACGAAGAACAACGTAATAATGATTTCCCGATCAACATGCTGGTAACGACCTTATCGATGGCCCTGAGGTCATCATTGATGAAGTCCTTATGAACAGTGCTGAGCCACCCCACTGTAGTACTTGTAAAAGACCATAATAAATCCCCATACTGCTCATTCTCAAACTGCCCGATGAAGGTTCCATCAACGAGGTCATCATTGATGTTGACCCGCAAGTGCAATAATACTGGGGTTCTCCCAAGTGAAAGGAGTTTATTGTGTGCTTCAGCAATACTAATGAGAGTTTTATCTCCCAATAATACCAAACGCCCCCGTAACTGCTCAATGTGCTTCGCAACCTGTTTTTCTATCTCAATTGAGAGTTTCTGACCAGGGTGATGTAGCAAATCGCATAAAGGAATGGCAGCTTGATCGATCAAGGCCATAAAGGGCAACACATGCTCCATGGCAATGCCATTCAACTCGAACGCGGGTAGTGGGCCATGTTCTAACTGTAGTTCAAAGAGCTCCAAGCTGATCGCAGTGGCCAACCAAGCTGGGTAACGGACTGTCATCGGAAAGGTGTCTGGGATGATCTGTTCAACAGACATACTTTTCAATGCTCCTTTGAGCTGATTGGCCAAGTTTATCCGCTGTGCGAGCGAGTCTTGCGACACGGGCCGAGGCTGAACTTGCAATTCCGGTAGACACAAGAGAGCACATCGTAGCAAAGGGTTTGTTGAATCGCCCATACAATTTGACATGCATTGAATATAGATATCCAGTTTGCTTACATCCTCTGGAGTGTTTGTTGCAGCCATGGAGGTAAAGGGTAGCAGCAACCCAGTAGCCAACCCAGCACCTCCCAACTTCAACAATGTCCTACGGGTCACCGTGTCCTGTTCAAGGTGCCGTCGTGGTTCATGCATTGAGTATCCTCCCATCGGTAACGTATTTTTGATGCTCTTCATGTATTTTAACTATCCAATCGGGGTTTTCCCATAGATAGGTCGTTGCCACCGCAAGGACTTCGGCCGTTTCTCTCATAACTTGATTTGCAGTTTCACTGGTGAATTCCTTGGCCTCTCCAAGGGAGTGGAATTTCCATCCTCCCTTACGGCCTATGCCGATCAACGCACTGGGGAGACGCTGCGCAATGTTGCCGAAGTCCGTAGCGAAAGGCAAAGGAAGCGGATCGAATAGTACCTCAAGTCCCACTGCTTCCATCGCATCATGCACGACCGTCGCCAAGCGGGCATTAGGTCGTATCCCCATATACAGCGGGCCGATGCGCTCCAGCACGATAGGTATTTCAGCCGATCGACTGATGGAGTTAACAGCCTCAGTTAAGGCAATGCTGCGCGTTTCGACTTCATCTTGACTCAGCCCGAACACGAGGATCTGTAGTTGAGCGCTCAGGGGGCAACTCGCTTCCACATCTCCGTTGATCCATGCCCTTTTGACCATCACGAATTCCTGGGTGTGGTTACTTTCCAGAGTGCGAATCGCACCAAGGAGTTCATGAACGGCCCAAACAACGGATGCTTGAAGCTCCCCTCGTTGATCAAGCTGACGGGCATGGGTCATATTGACCTGATACCGCGCCATCCAACGGGAGGCCCGCGAGACGGTATTATAGAACTCAGGATGAGCATAGAGCACAGCATCCAAGTCATCCCAGACACCTTCTACAGCGGTTACCGCTTTGGACCCTCCCCGACACATGACCTGTGGCGCGCCGATCTCATCCCCGGGCAAGCCCATGACAACGAGATCTCCCCTGCGGATCGCCTGTTGAGCTAAGGCAGCAACGGCTCCGATGACTGCCGCTGAGATGACGTTATGTCCACAAGAATGGTTGGGATGATAAGTCCCATCGGATTGAACCGTTGGGACCGCATCATACAACATAACCAGTCCCACACGGGGCCCACCGGCTTCTCCTGGTAGCGTGGCGCGAAAGGCCGTCTCGATTCCTGCGATGGGGCGTTCGACCTCAAAGCCCAATTCTCTCAAGCTTTCAGTGAGATAATCGGCACACTGTATTTCCTCATAACCCAGCTCTGGATGGTTGTAAACAAACTCGTTGACTGTGGTCATCAACTTCGCCTGGGATTGAACCTGTTCCTGCAGAGCAGATGTCATGAGGTGTTCTCTCTCCTTAAGGGCGTTCTTGTCTAAGTCGCCTGGATGCTATCTGAATCGAATCGAGAATCGTCCGGTAACCCGTACAACGGCACAAGTTTCCTTTCATATACCCCTTGATGTCATCGATGCTGGGATCCGGATTTTCGGCCAAGAGCGCCTTGGTAGCCAGGATCATCCCCGGGGTGCAGAAGCCACATTGAAACCCCCGACCCTCGATAAACGCCTCCTGAATGGGATGGAGCTCTTCCCCTTGAGCGAGGCCCTCGATGGTGAGCACCTCTCGACCTCTGGCTTCATAAGCGAGAACGGTACAGGCACTGACCGGCATCCCATCTAACAGCACGGTACACACACCGCATACCTGGACGTCACACGAGAGCTTCGTTCCCATCAACCCCAGGCGATTTCGTAGCACCTCGAGCAACGTTTCCCGTGGTTCAATCACAAGCGCATGTCGCACACCGTTGACCTCAAAATTGATGCTCACCGTTGGATTGGACTCAGCCGTTTTGACCTTCTCATCGGTTAATGCCATAAGTTCACCTCACACGGTACGTTTAGCTTTCAATCAAACCGGGTATAGGCCTGAAGGAATGCCCGTTGAACCAAGATAGCAACTAGCTGCTTTTTGTACGCGCTCGATCCGTTGAGGTCATCACTGGGATCGGCCATCTCGGCCGCTGCTTTCCCGGCTTTATCCGATGCGATCTGAGCCTCCTCCACGCTTTTACCCCCGAGCAGAGCTTCGGCCTCGGTTGCGCGAAAAGGCTTCGAATTCACGCAGCCTACTGTCACGATGACCTCTTTGATTCCCTCATGAGCATCATCCAAGGTTAACAAGACCGCAACGCTGACCGTAGGGCGCTCGTGGAATTGGAACCGCTGGTATCCACCATGAGTGCTCGCTCCAGGCAGTGGAACGCGGATTTCTGTCAGCAACTCGTCAGGCTGCAATGCAGGCTCATAAGCGTCCACGAGAAACTCATCGACCGAGAGGGTCCGCTCCATGGTGGCGCTTGCCAGCTTGAACTGTGCCCCAAGCGCCAGGAACAGCGTAGCCGGGTCCGAGTGAGGTTCGGCAAAACACATGTTTCCACCAATTGTCCCCACGTTGCGAACACGAACGTTGGCAATCTCCCGCTCAACCTGAGCCAGCAACGGTAACCACCTTTGCACCACTTCAGATCGTTCCAGTTGGCGATGGGTGGTCAACGCTCCAATCTTTAGCTCGTGATCAGCTTCGCCATACTGAATCGCGTTTAGCCCCGGAACTGTTTTGATGTTGATCAAGTGATCATAATGTAAGATACCTGACTTCATCACCAATAGCAGCTCGGTTCCTCCCGCATACAACCTGGCATTATCGCCATATTCGCTTAACAGATTCGAGGCATCCTGGACCGAGGGCACATCATGGATCTCAAACGGCTGCAAGGTGCTCTCCTTCTTCTAGGTGTTGTTTGATGGTGCGAGCGAACTGTGCGATGACCTCCTTGGCCTTGCGCTGGATAAGCCCATGACCCAGTGTGGCCAGTTTGCCCAAAATGTTCATCCGCGTGGTGAACGTCATTTCGGTCCCTTCAGACCCTCGGTCAGTTAGATGAAGCTCGAGCTCGATGGTGACGTTGGTACTCACCCGGTTGTCCCGACCAGATGCCACTACCACCAAGTGCTGGGGAGCTTTTCGTTCCTTGATGATGATTTCCAGGGGTAGCTTGAGCGTAAAGGGGCCGACTTTCTGCCCCACAACCGCTTTGTAGCGCTTCCCGATCTCTACCACCTGGGCAGTCTCACATCCGGGGATGCAGGTGATCATCTGCTCAATGTCCCATAGGAAATCCCATACCCTTTGTGAAGGGGCCAGAATGGTGACTACCTCATGAAACTCCATCACGTCTTCTCCTCAACCACGCTTGCCCTTCAGACATCGGCTTTCATAAGCTCTTGTCGCAACTTGAGCAAGGTGGCCACACGTGCTCGCATCAACTCGGGGATTTCACCGGGAGCGTAATCAAACAGGCCCTTACCTGTCTTAAAACCCAAATTCTTCTGGGTTACCTTCTCCTCCACAAGCCGGCTGATGCCCGTATCTGAACATAATTCTTGGTTCAGGTAAGAGGCCACGCTATGATAGATATCCAATCCCGCGACGTCCAGAAGTGCCAAGGGGCCGATCACAGCCAGTTTCATGCCGATGCCCCAGCGTATTGTAGCGTCGATGTCTTCCATCGAAGCCACACCGGTTTCGGCCAAGTGGAGAGCCTCGCGCATGATCGCGTAAAGGATGCGGTTTTCCACGAAGCCAGGGATCTCGTGCTCGACGACGGGTACCTGGTTCATCGCTAGGGCGTAGTTCCGGGTGGTTTCTACCGTCTGATCCGCAGTGTGATCCCCTCGGATGATCTCGATCACCGGGATGATATGTGGTGGGTTGGACCAGTGCATTCCCACGATGCGTTCAGGACGGCTGCGCCCTTCCTGGAGTTTGGAAATGGGGATGCCTGACGTGTTGCTCGACAGGATGGTGTCCGATGAGACCAACGCCTCCATCTCCGAAAAAACCTTTTGCTTGAGCTCCAGTTTTTCGGGAACCGCTTCGGATATGAAGTCCGCACTCTTCACCGCTTCAGACAGCGAAGTGGTAAAGTGAATCCGTCCCAGCGCCTGGTGGGCCGATGCTTCAGTGAGTTCTCCTGAGCTCTTCAGAACGTTACTCGCCATCTGTACGCCCTCACGTGCGCGTTGAAGGGCCTTCTCATCTATGTCCATCAGATAGACCGCCGAGCCTGAGCGAGCCATCATTAATGCTATGCCGGGGCCCATTGTACCTGAGCCGATGACCGCACTGGTGTTTGGAACTTGGTTAGGCATGAATCCTCCTTCGATAGCTTGTATTCGATGTATCTTCGTTCTTCCTGGGATTTAGACGTAGTAATCCGGCGCTTTTTTATAGTGATGGTAATCTTCGAGATCGTGTGGATACAGCAGCGTCGGCTTGCGTACGGCGATAAGTTGTTTTAAACGCTGAAACGAACACAACATCGCCAGTGGATCATGATGCAGGCCCATTAGATGATCATGCTCCAAATTCTCACGACACCACGCTGCGTCCGCCGTATATAGCACTGGCCCGGAATCCAACTCGACCAACAGGGAGTAATGCCCTACGGTGTGTCCTGGGGTGAAGATCAACTGGATACCTGGTAGGACTTCATAGTCCCCTTCGATCAAGTGGTAATCGCGATCGGGGAAATCGAACAACCCTCGGTTGTAACCCAGTCGCTCAAAGGTTTCTGGGGAGAATGCCTCCCGCAGCTCTTGTTTATGGACGATGTTTTCGGCCTGAGAGAACAGATGATTTGCGCCACAGTGGTCAAAGTGCAGGTGACTGTTCACCAGTATGTCAATGTCTCCAGGCTTAACGCCGATTTTGCCCAATTGGACAGGAATCGTTTGCTCCGAGCTCTGCTCCGGTTCTTCAAATGGCAAGTCCTTACGAGCTTGTTCCAGATCAAAGCCGGTGTCAAACAGGACTTTGCCATCTGGGTGGTCGATGAACACCGAGAAAACCGGGATACGTTTGGTGCTCCCCATCCCGTGGTTCCAGGTGATCAGCGACTGATCCATCAGCAGGTCGCCGCCATCGAGCAGGTACACTTTGATTGACATAGAGCTCCTTTCAGATGCAGGGTTAATGCATACTGATGCCACCACCAATGTTGATGGCAGCTCCATTGATGAATTCGGCATCCTTCGAGCACAGGAATGTCACTAACCCTGTGACATCATCCGGCTTTTCAAACTTGCCTATCGGCGTGTGATTCAGGATGTAATCGAAGGTCTCTTCGGTGAACGCTTGACGTGTGCCCGGCGTGTCCAACAAGGTGGGAGAGATCCAAGCAGTCTTGATGCCTAATGGGCCAAGCTCTGTCGCTAAGGCGCGAGTTAGTCCTAGCAAACCTGCTTTACTCGTCAGGTAGTGGGCCAAGCCAGGGGTGCCCATCCATACCGTGTCCGAACCGACGTTGATGATACGTCCGTCCTGTTGAGTTTTCATCGCGGGCAATACCGCCTTGATACACAAAAATGCCCCATCGAGGTTCACGCGCATCCGCTGTTGCCAATCTTCCAATGTGATCTCTTCGAAGGGTTTCCCGGTGTAAATCCCAGCGTTATTGATCAATACATCGATGCGACCGAATGCCTGCCGGGTATCTTCGGCCATGCGGCAGGTATCCGCCTCCTGAGTAACGTCCGTTTTGACATACTTGGCCACGCCAATTTGGTTTAGTTCAGATTCAAGCGCCGTCCCATCTCGCACATCGGCCAAGACCACCTTGGCTCCTTCTACAACCAACCGTCGGGCCATAGCGGAGCCCAACTCACCTACACCACCGGTCACGATGATCACACGATCTTTCACGCTGATAGGCATGGTACTCCTTTCTAAGACCGAGAGTTAACGAACTCTTGCCAATCTTTCAAATCCGCCATGGCTGCACCTACACCTGCGCCAAACTCCACCGGCCAGCCCAAATCGGCCAAGCTACGTTCGAGTACGCCCAACTGCGCAGCCAAGTAAGTGGGATGAGCGACCTTCCCCATGTGTCCTAATCGGAACAGTCGCCCGGCTAATTCACCATAGCCACCGGAGATCATCACGCCATAACAGGCTCTCAGATGGCCGCGTAACTGTTCGTCCGTGATCCCCTCAGGGACTGTGACCGCTGTGACTGCTGTGCCGTTGATCTCCTCTCGGGCAGCCCACAGCTTCAGACCCAAGGCTTTGACCCCTTCTCGACATGCGTGGGAGATTTGTTGATGTCGAGCCACATAATTTTCTAGCCCCTCCTCCAGAACTTGAGACAGCACTGATTCTAAAGCGTAAATCTCACCCACTGAAGGGGTATAGGGGAACCGATGGTTTTCAATCCACGCGTCCTTCCAATCGAGAATCGATAGATACGATCCACGCAGTGGATTTTTGCGCGTTTCCATCGCTTTCCAAGCCTCGGGGCTGACCGCCATGAGGGCCAACCCAGGCGTGCCTCCTAGACATTTTTGGGGGCCCGCTACCGCCACGTCAATAGCCCATTCTTCTGGGCTGAATACTGCTCCACCTAACCCTGAAACCGTGTCCATCACGGTGATCACACCGAACTCTTTTGCGATATTCCCGATGTCTTTGACAGGGTTGATCGTGCCTGAGGGGGTCTCTGAATGAACTACGGAGAGCAACTTGATGGAGGGATCTTGCTGCAATGCTGACCGGACGTCCTCAGGGTCGATCGCCTCATTATAGGGGACGGCAAGCTCGACGGCCACACCACCATATTTTTCGATAAACAGTTCGTACCATTTGCCAAAAACCCCAGAGACCAGGTTCAAAACTTTGTCTCCCGGAGAGATCAATGAGGCCGCGGTAGCTTCGAGACCTAAAATGGCCTCTCCCTGCATAATGACGACGTCATACTGGGTGCGGTAAACCTGTTTGAGAAGCGCCAAAGTCTGTTCAAAGAATTCGATAAAAGCAGGATCATAGTGGTAAAGCATCGGGCGAGCCAGGTCACGTAACGTGCGCTCGCTGACCGCTACAGGTCCTGCAGCAAAATTGACGATCGGCCAATCCATGTTACCTCCTTACTTAAAAGAGAGATTGCCCTGTTCCTCTGGGAGGGCATGTGCTCCTCCCAGAGGAACAGGCTGATTCCGTCTTAGAACGAACCTGGGAACAGTTTTTTGAGTAGCTTGTGCATCTGCCCAGGATCGGAGATGGCCGGCACCTGCAACTTATTTGAGAGGATGTTCGCCTTAGCTTGAGCAACCGCTGCGCGGACCTTGGCGGGCACGCTGCCGGGGAAGTCCAGCAGACGCATTCCTCCATTCGCCATGTCTAGTGTGTACACTTTACCAAAATCCCCGTTGCGAATGTCCTGAATCATCGGGGTGAAGACCTTGGTAAAATCGAAGAGCACCGAGGTGAGCAAGACCCCTTCTGTGTCGAGGCTCCGCTTGTCCCCGATCACATCGATGAACCATACCTGCTTACCGCTATTCTTCTTCTTTTCGGAGATCGCTTGCATCATCCCGAAGGATGCGCCATCTCCCTGTCCCAAGATGACGTCCGCACCTGCGGCTAATTCTGCCGCGGTGTCCCGTTTAGCATCGGCAACATCTTCATAAGCGGCTGCGCCGATGAGGGTGTAGAGCAAGTGAGCATTCGGGTTAACCGAATGGAGACCCTCGGCAAACCCTGTGGTGATGAAGTTCCAGGTAGGCGGTTCTCCAGAGACGACGATGCCCACAATGTTGGTCTTGGTCATCAGACCTGCAGCCACACCTGCCAGATAAGCCACGTCCTGGGCTTGCGACTCGTAATCGGAAACCAAGCCTTTGGCCACAGCATGAGGATTCTCGACGACGGCCGTCTTGACACCGGTCTGTTTAGCTAATTCAGGGCAAATGGTCTGGTAGCCACTGGCATGGCAGATCACCAAATCGAAACCCCTTTTAGCGAAGTCCAAGAAGATAGGACTAATATCACCGTATCCGGCTTGCTCTGCGATTTCCACCTTGATATTCAACGGACCCTCAAGGGCTAGTAACGAATCGGCCGCTTGTTCGTTCCACCCGTGGTCTGTCTTGCTCGCAGGAACGATGAGCCCCACCTTTAGGGTATTTGAGTTTTGGGACATCGCCACGTGCCCTCCAGGCCCTAAGCTCATCACCAATCCGAGCAGCACTCCCACGAGGATTACTAAGCTGAATCTCAAACCCGTCTGTTTCAACATGACAACTCCTTCCTATTTTTTTGCTTCCCTATTGCTCTCAACCATATTCGCTTGTTGCACGCCCACATCAGCCTGGTGCATCGCTTGATGATCACCTCCTCTTGGGGCTCTATTTGCGCCATTGTACAGCCTTAGATTGTCGACAGTATATTATATACGCAATGGGTCTCAATGTCAAGTGCCAGAAATTCCTGGCACCTACCAAGCCTACAGACGAAAACCTCTTGAGCCTCTGATGAAAGCAAAGCACGGTACCCTCACTTGGCATGATACGTCAACCCGAACGTTACCGTTCCCCTCGCTCATAAGGCAGCATCAGCTTTGCAGGCAACCGCGCATTCCGTGCGAGGAATACCATGGCAACGATAACACCAACGTAAGGCAGCATCAGAATGAACTCGGGTTGCACCGGGACCGCGATGATTTGAAGGCCTACTGCCAGTGACTCCACCATTCCGAAAAGCCAAGCACCGATAAAAACCCTGTAAGGAGACCATTTCCCCAACATCGCCATGGCGATGGCGATGTAGCCTATCCCTTGGGTTTCACCTGGCACGAAAAGGGAAAGGTTGCCAAGTGACAAAAACGCACCACCCAATCCGGCCATAGCTCCCGCGAACACAGCGACCAGGTAACGAATCTGGGCCACATTGACCCCGGCAGCATCCGCAGCCCCAGGGGTTTCTCCTACAGCTCTGATATTGAGGCCGAAGGTGGTATGGAATAGGATCCAGTGTAAGAGCGGTATCAGCAGCAAAGTGAGGTAGACGACCACGTGTTGATCGAACAACACCGGACCAATCACAGGGATTTTGCTGAGGAACGGGATTGCAAGGGTCTTCTTGCTCACTCCGAGCGTAGGGAAGTTACGGCCGTAAAAATAGCGGTATAGGAAGCCTGTCAACCCCACCATGAGGATCGTAAAACCGATGCCGGTGATGATCTGGTCGAGCTTGAGAGTGACCGAAAGATAAGCGAAAATCAGACCGGAGATTGCGCCGACGGCTACTCCAGTCATGAAACCCAAGAACACGCTTCCCGTGATTAAGGCGACGGCAAACCCGCTAAAGGCTCCCCCCAACATCATGCCCTCGATGCCTAAGTTGAGTATGCCCCCCTTTTCGTTGTACGCCTCACCCAGCGCAGCCAAAAGCATGGGGATCGAAGCACGAAGGCTGGCGCTGAGCAACACCGTGATAAAGGCTTCCACTTCCACTTAGGATCGTCTCCTCTCCAGGACATGTTGAAACAGGTACTCGTTGACGACGAAGAAGATGAGCATCAACCCTTCCAAGATCGTGACGAAGAATACGGGGGTGCCGAGGCGAAGGGACATCATCTGCCCCCCCAGCAGGAGAAACGAGAAAAAATAGGCCAGGAAAATCACGGTGCCCCCCTTGAAACGAGCCATATACACGAGGGCAAAAGCCGTGAAGCCGTAAGCAGGGTTCCAGTCGCCCTGGAACAGGCCTTTGACTCCCAAGACGCCGTTGGCACCTGCTAAACCTGCAAAGCCGGCGCTTAATAAAAAGGCCATCATTGAGAGGCGAGCTACAGGAATGCCTGTATGAACAGCAGTTTTGATGCTCTTCCCAACAACCAATATCTTCCACCCGATCGTGCTGTTACGCATTAGAAAGTGCACTCCTAAGACCGCAACGACACCAATAATCAATCCGATGTGGACCCCACCCCAGATCTGAGGGATTCGCCGGACCAAAGGGATCACGGGCGTCTGAGGTGGGATCACTGAAGGGTCTCTGAACGGGCCTTTGACCAGCCAGCTGGTCAGATAGATGGCTAGGTAATCCGTCATGATCGTAGTGATGATCTCGTTGAGCCCATACCAAATCCTGAGCACTGCCGGGATAATCGCCCAAGCCGCGCCCCCTAAGAAACCTATCATCCCCAAGATCAACAGCGCCGGGATCTTGGGCAAGTAAGCGTTAATTATAGGAGCCGCCACGCCGACTAAGATCGCACCGATAAGGAACTGACCGTCTTCACCGAGGTTCCAAATCCCGGCGGATAGGACGATCATCAGACCAGCGCTGATCATGAGCAGAGGGGTCATCTTAATGAGGGTTTGAGTGATCCCTAACTTGCCTAACCCTGCTTCGAAGAGCACTTGATAGGCTCTGAGCGGATTGATGCCCAGGATCCAGAGTAAGAACGCACCTACCGTAAAGGAGGCTATAATAGCGAACATTAGACTGATGTAGGGTCTTAGTCGCTCTGTCCAACCCATTTCGTTCATGAACGTTCCCCTAACATCAACCGACCGACCGTCTCTCGATCCGCTGCTTCGATAGACAACACCTCAAGCAGCTCGCCGTTATACATTACTCCAACGCGATTACTGAGCTTGAGCAACTCGTCCAAATCCGAAGAGATCAACAGAATGGCCGCCCCCATGCTGGCTTGCTCCCGCAGCGTTTTCCACACGAACTGAGCGGTCTTAACATCCAACCCATGAGTAGGCTGGTTGCACATGAGCACTGTGGGATCGGCGGATAGCTCACGGGCTAACAAAAGCTTTTGGATGTTGCCTCCTGAGAGCGTACCGGCGAGGATCTGGGGTGAAGGGACCTTGATGTCGAACGCCCCGATTAAACTGTTCGCAAAGTCGAAGATCGCTTGCCACCTCAATAACATCCACCGAGACATGGGACGCTTGTCTATCCTGCGAATGACTGAATTCTCCGCCACACTGAGGTCGGTGATGATGCCTTCCCCGATGCGGTCATCTGTGATGTAGGCAATGCCCATCTTCATCGCGAATGGAACACCCTTGTTAGTGAGGTCTATTTCACCTAAGCGTTCACCTAAGCGGATATTGCCTTGGGCGACGGGGAGTTGACCGGCGATGGCCTCCAAAAGCTCTTTCTGTCCACTTCCACCCACTCCCGCGATTCCCAGGATCTCTCCCGCCCGCAGTTCGAGCGAAAGGTTTCGCACAGCAGCCACACCCTGGGAATCAAGGATCGTTATACCCTCTAAGGTCAAAACGATCTCCTCACTCACCCTGGGAGCATAAGTCCCTTCAGTTTCCTCCTCGGGAACCCCACCGAACATCAGTTGAACGATGTGGTTCGAGATTTCCTCATGGGTTTGATTTGCCAATTCCTCCGGAGTTACGGCCCCGATCCGCTGGCCATTGCGCAAGATCGTGATCCGATCGCTGAGTTCAAGCACTTCATGCAACTTGTGGGTGATGAATACTACCCCTACCCCCTCTGCTCTCAATTGTTTGACCATGCGGAATAGCTCCCCGACCTCACTTGGGGTCAACACCGAAGTGGGTTCGTCAAGCAACAGGATCTTAGGTTTCCTGAAGAGCACTTTAACGATCTCCACCCGCTGCTGTTGCCCCAAGGAGAGGTACTGAACCTGGAGATGAGGATCAATGGTCAGCCCAAACTTTTCCATCGTCCGTTGAATACGGCGTTCAGCACCTTTCAGATCGAGAATCCACGCGGTATTCAGCCCCAAGATCACGTTTTCAGCCACGGAAAGGTTTGGTACCAGGGCGAAGTGCTGATAGACAGTGCCTATACCATGTTCGAGCGCATCGTGTGGGGATTTGAAGTGCACAACTTCGTTGCGAACGCTGATCGTCCCCTCGTCCGGTTGGTGTATACCGGACAGGATGTTCAATAGTGTGGTCTTCCCCGCCCCATTTTCACCCAGCAGAGAGTGAATTTCTCCGGGATATAGGTCAAGATCGATCCCATCGTTGGCCACTACCCCAGGGAAGCGCTTGGTGATACCACGCATCTGGACCAATGCTTCTTGGTTAGAGGGGCTTCCCGTCCCCTCACCCTTTAAATCCGGTTGATTTATCCGTAGCTGCGTCTTCACAGTCGTCCTTTCTGCAGCGCTTCCCACACCGTCGACGGCGTAAGCGGCAATCTGTTGGCAGGGACATTCAGATCGGCGACTGCACCGACAATGGCACCTAGCGTTCCGGCTAACGAACCCTCCCCAGCACCTTTGGCTCCATAAGGGCCAGGCCCATCGTTGTTTTCTACCAGAACAGAATCAAAATGCTCTGGAAGGTCTTCCCAGCCCGGCACCCGATAGTCCAACAGGGTGGGGTTCAACAATTGTCCGTTGTCAAAGACCATCTCCTCGATGAGAGCGTTGCCCAGCCCTTGGATGCTCCCCCCCAGCTCCTGGCCTTCGATCAGTTTTTTGTTCATGGCTCGTCCCACATCGGCCACGGTGACCAGCTTGTTCACTGTCAGCTGCCCCGTGTTAGGATCGAGTTGGACCTCTGCTGCGCCTACACAGACCTCCCAAAACACCGGACCTTTAGCGAAAGAGCCATCATCACCCTGGCGCGGCCGGACCTCGCCAAAACCGACGACCTGCCCCCCAACCATACCGAAGTGACGTTCAATGACCTTGGCGTAAGGGATGACGGTGGCACCAAAACAGATGGCCCCCTCTTTGACCTGTGCTGCGGAAGCAGGTTGGTCATACAGTTCAGCAGCCATTCGGATCAAGCGATTTCTCAAATCAATCGCGGCATTCTGTAAGGCTTTACCCGCAACGGTCGTCGATCGGCTGGCTCCTGTTGAGCGATCAAAAGGTGAGAATTCGGTATCTGGATTGACAACGCGCACACGCGATGGTGAGACGGCCAGCTCGGCAGCCACGATTTGGGTCATCACGGTTTGGGCTCCTTGACCGACTTCGGTGGTGCTCACCAAGGCCAAGACGCTCCCATCGGCCAACATGTGAACCAAGGCGGTCGACACCGGTTGCGACCCAGCGGCCAGCAACCCCACGCTCACAGCTCGACCCACGTTTGACACTTTAGGCTTATCCCATCCTATAACCTCTGCAGCTTTGCTCACATCTCCAATTAGGTCTGCGTCTAAGGGTTTTGCACCTGGCCTGACCTCTCCTCCTCGCCTCAACAAGTTCTTTCGCCGGATCTCCAGGGGATTGAGCCCTATTGTGCGAGCGAGAGTGTCAATCTGGGTTTCTCCTACCCATTGCAGATGAGTAGCCCCAAACGCGCGATATGATCCGGCAGGTGAGGTATTGGTGTAGACCGCCGCAGCTTCAACCGCGACGGCCTTCCAACGGTATGGTCCCGGAGCAGCATCTCCTGCGGTGGCCGCCACTCGTGGGCCGTTATCGGCGTAAGCCCCGGTATCCAACCAAACTCGGCATTGCCGAGCCAACAGCCTGCCCCCTTTGTCAGCGGCGGTTTTCATCCAACATTTCATCCCATGGCGACGTGAGGTCGCCATAGCTTCTTCCACAGAGTTAGCGATGAGTACAGGACGTCCTGCCTGTTTTGACAAAGCTACCGCAAGTGGTTCCAAGCGTGTATAGGATTTGCTCCCGAATCCACCCCCGATATATTGAACGATCACGCGAACTTCGGATAACGGCAAGGAGAAGATATCGGAGATCTCTGCTCGGATAATATGAGGGTGTTGACAGTTGGCCCAGATCGTAACTTTCCCCTCGGTATAGTGCCCAATGGCAGCATGAGGTTCCATCGCGTACTGGTAGATGGCAGGGAAGGTGTATTCCCCTTCAACCACGTGAGCTGCATGGTCAAAAATCTCCTCCACCCCACCTTTCGAGAAACGGTAGCGGTAGCAGATGTTCCCCTCTAGCTGACCTAGATCTCCTAACCCGTGAAACAGGCCCAGCCGGCGCGGAGTCTTCTCATGAATGATGAAGGCCTCAGGTTCCATAGCCGCGTCAACCGTCCCCACCGTAGGCAAGGGGTCGTACTCAACCTGGATGGCGTCGAGCGCAGCCTCAGCAAGTGCTTCGCTTTCCGCAGCAACGGCCGCCACGGGTTCCCCCACAAAACGGACCCGTTCCAATGCCACAATCGGGCGGTCTTTGATCGCGTGTCCATAGTAGGGATCGATGTCATTGAGATCTTGACCGATTAGGATTGCGACCACGCCAGGCATCCTCAAGGCCTTGCTCCTGTCAATGTGCACGATCTGAGCATGAGGATAAGGGCTACGCAACACCTTGCCATACAGCATATCGTGAACCCGCAAATCTGCTGTGTACACCGCGCGTCCCGTCACTTTGTCGAAACCATCAACCCGTGGTAGGTTCTCACCAATGAGCGGATTCACCGCATCCTCCTTTGAACACTCGGGGCCACGCTGAACTCATGCACGAGGTTCAAGTTACATCGCTCCCGGCACGACGTGCGCGTCGGACGAGATAATTCCAGTAGTCGTCAATAAAGGCATCCTGGAATTTTTGAAGATGCAAGATTTGAGCTTCTTTAGCGCTAATTTCGTTAGGAACATCCCCTAACCTTTCTGATAGCAATTGCAGCTTTATCACGTGTTCCAGCGTGAGAGCGGTGAGAACTGCCCAAGGCACATCTTTACCCACAACCAGAATCCCATGGTGGCGCAATAAGATCGCCAGCGAGTTTCCCAGTGCTTGTGCCACCACATGACCTTGATGTGCCGTCGTGATCAGACCCGAGATGTCGGTGAACCGAGGAATTCCCTCGTAGAATAGAGTTGAGTCGTGATGGAGCATTTTTAATGGTTCTGAGGACAAACCCCAGGCAATGCTATGGAGGGGATGCGTGTGAATGACTGCACCCACCTCTGGTTTCAACCTGTACACCTCTGTGTGCAAGGGAAATTCCAAGTGAACACTTCCTGCACCACTGATTAGCTGCCCATCAAGATCAATAGAAATGACGTCTTTAGCCATGACCTCATCCAAGCCGAGCCCCAGCCGCTTGATATACACAGTTTGACCATCTGCAGCTCGCGCGCTGACATGTCCCAGCGTCAAATCGTTATGGCCCTCCATCGCCAGGATGCGACAGGCCCAAGCAACCTCAAGTCGGAGCTGTCGATCGGATTTCATTTGGACGCTCGGCTCTCCGTCGGCGGGTAATCGGGGTATGGAAAGCCAAACACCATGATCACATCTTCGCTCCCGTCGTTGATCACCGCATGCCACACCCCAGCAGGGATGAACAAGGCATCCCCAGTTTTATAAGTAATCGCTCGCTCGTCGAGCTGCAACTTGCCGGTGCCTTGCAGAATCATCGCCACTTCTTCCACATTGTGCTTGACAGGTAACAGCGCCGTCCCTGGTTTGAACACGGAATATCCTAAGGAGCTTCGGTTGCCCAAGACCTGTTTGCTTGAAATGACCATGGAACTCCAACTTCCTCTCGGGAGTTGCACCCGCTCCACCCTCGCCAGGTGCGTCACTTGCACCTCGCCCGCTTTTAGAGCAACCATTGACCGTCCTTGAGGATGTATTGACCGGTATCTAGCACCTGAAGCGTCACATCGCGGACTACCCCATCGAGATGTAGAGTGCTGCGGTTTCTCCCTCCGGGGTAACAGTTCTGGTTGTCGCCCAAGGCGAAGTGGGCCGTGCCCAGTCGACCTTGCTCGGATGGGTCTCCAACAGGAGATATGACACTGGTGCCAAAGGCAAATTCCCCTATAACCGCCGCTCCAGCTACTCCTTCGATGGTCTTTCTAAGGCGCTTGGCCTCCTCACCCCCCTCGATGGAAACGACTTGCCCCTGTTCGACCTTCCAGGTAATAGGGGTCTTCACCGCTCCGGAAACACCAATCCCCACCATCGACCCGTCTATCACAATACGACCTTGCGTTTGATCTTCCACTGCGCCGAAAGCCACTTCGGACCACAATGGCAGCGGTCCCATCATCTCCCCAGGCTTCTTGATGGGGATCACTTCCAGAGGTGGGCGATCCTCAATGGATACCTCCACGTCTGTGCCCCGCTTTGAGGTGACCCACACTCGTTTTGCATGTCTTAACAATTCTGCAGCTTGATGTGTACGATCGACGGATGCCTGAATCTCCTCTTTGCTAATGTCCCATGTGCCCATGCCTTCTTCCACTGAGGCGATCTTGGCATTGTTCGCACAAGAGACCTTCACCGCACTCACGTGAGCAAAGCGATGGGCCCACTCCAGGTTGGTCACGATCAAGATGGTCGTAGAGTTAACCACGGCCTCATAGAGGTTTTTGGGTGGGGCCACGGGAAAGTGCGTATCTTGGAGGCTTCGAACGACTTGCGCTTCGTTGTTACAGATCACTGGGAAGGCACCCCGTTCTACCGACACCTGCGCCAACGCAGCTGCCTGTTTGAGGTGAGCATCATCGGTGATAATGGTCACCACTTCGTCATTACCAATGGACATACACATATCCACAACCAACTCCGCTTCCCTACGCAAGGCTCCTGCAGTAGGCATGAGAACTCCTTTCACTTCAACTTACCAAGGGAAGGATTTCCCTGGCAAAACGTTCGACTTGGCCGAATTGATCCAACGAGCCGAAGCGGCAGATGAAGTAGTTGACTCCCGCAGCCTTGAAGTCCTGAATCCACTGGGCGATCTGCTCGGGCGTGCCCACTGGCCCCCACTCTCCTAGATCCATCGCTTGACTCAGTTCCGGATAGTAAGTGTGAATGTACTTTTCAAGTCCACGCTGCGCTTCGTCCTGGCTATCTGCCACGTTCATCGTGACCTGATATGCCATGGTGTAGTCAGAAAGATCACGTCCTTCTTCGCTCACTGCCTCAGCGATCCGTTCACGTTGGGCGCTGAACTCCTCTGGATGACGCGCTCGACAGCAGGTCATCCAACCATTCCCGTAGCGAGCAATACGCCGTGAAGCCCTATCGATCACGCGCCGAACGCTTTCTTCAGTCACCTTGCTGGGGATCAACCGTGGATTGCTGACCACCCAGGTGGACGGGGGTTGCTGAATCGGCATGATAGGGCCCATTTCCGTCCCCGAATAGAACGAGATATCATCGTACTGGAAATATCTACCGTGGAAGTCGACTTTGCCCGTAGTCCACAGGTCGCGTAGCACGACCAAGCCTTCCTCAAAGATGTCAGCTCTTTTGGAGAAATCGAGCTGGAGGGCTTGGTACTCCCTGCGCACCCCTTCTTCAGGGCTGCCCATGCACGCACCTAAGATCGTGCGACCGTTGGAAAGCACATCTAACGTAGCCCACTCCAATGCTAGATAGAGCGGGTTTCGCGTGGCGGTGACCAGGCAACCTGTGCCCAAACGAACTCTTGAGGTTCGCTGGGAGAGCGCGGCCAACAACTGTAAGGGTTCGTAACGCGGCTTGGAAAACAAGCTGTCCCCAACCCAAACGGAGTCAAACCCCTTCTCTTCCACGACCACAGAAAGATCAAGTAAGTCGTTCAAGGTATAGACCTCTGCAAGGAGGGGTTCACGATTGTTGACATTGACGCCGAATTTAACCATAATCACCTCGTTATAGTCATTTGGATTGGGTCAGAGTCCCATGATTGTGAGAGGTCCATGCATCGATGGGCTGTTCGATAGCTTCCCTCTCGATAGCTTCCCTCGGCACTCGAATGTGCTCCGCCATCAAGTGTGCGGCCTCATCGGGCTCCGAGCGCTTCACCGCGTTCAAGATCGCCTCGTGCTCACTCTTAGAGTTGTCAATTCCACGGCGCAGCATGAGAGATTTCAACCGGTATCGTTTCAAGTGGTCCATCAACTGGGCATACATATCTTGGAGGAATTGGTTCCCCGACCGCTCGACGAATAAAGCGTGGAACTGAGCGTTCAACCGGAAATATTCATCGATGTTTTCGTTCTGTCCTTCAACTCCCATACGCTTTTGCAAACGGTGGAGCGTTTCCAAATCATCCTGGGAGATCTGCGGTACAGCAAGTCTCACTGCTAACGCTTCTAACGCTTCACGCACTTGAACGAACTCTAGAAACTCTTCCGGGCTAAGCACCGCGACGATGGCACCGCGACGAGGATAAATAGTCACTAGCCCTTCCACAGCAAGCGCTTGGAGCGCTTCGCGAATAGGTGCTCTGCTAATGTGCAAACGTTCCGCCAGGCTGACTTCACGCAGACGCTCCCCCGGGGTGAGCCGATGGGATAAGATTTCTTCCTTCAGGTGCTCGTATACCTGTTTGCTTAATGTACGTTTCTCCATGGTATTGAGTTCTTCCCTTAGATTGTCGACAACATGCAGTATACCAAAACGTCCTCCCAATGTCAAGGGCGAGAGTTGGTGCGCCAAGAGATCAGCTACAGTCGCAGACAGCTCCCTGGGGAACTGTGGCATCGGGAGTTGGTCGCGGCTTATTAGCCTGGGTCTGCTCTCTGCTCCTCGTCAAGCTCCTTGCCCGCTAGAAGCCGCGCTTACCGCTGTGATAGGGGCCATACGCCCCTACAGTCGGAGGCGACATGAGGAATAAGATTTAGCATTAGAACTTTCTCGTCCATTCTTTGGGCCAGCGCTCGATGACCACTTTGCTTTGGGTGAAGAACTCCACGGCGTCGCGACCTTGCCCGTGCAAGACACCGAAGAAACTCTCCTTCCAGCCGCTGAAGGGGAAAAAGGCCATCGGGGCCGCCACGCCGATGTTGATGCCGATGTTCCCCGCTTGCGCCTCGTAACGGAATTTGCGCGCCGCTGCACCGCTATTAGTGAATAAGCAGGCCATGTTGCCATACTTCGCGTTGTTGACGAAAGCGATCGCGTCGTCCACGCTCTTCACGTGCATGATACCCAAGACCGGGCCGAAGAGCTCAGTGCTGGCAATCTTGCCCTCGGGTGGGATGCCATCTAAGACGGTGGGGCGGATAAAGTTGCCTTGTTCGTAGCCACGAATGGATGCCTTTCTCCCATCCACGACCACTTTGCCACCTTCGTCTACTCCCTGTTGGATCAGCCCCTCGATGCGGGCTTTGCTCTGTGGGGTGATCACCGGCCCCATCTCGACGCCGTCATCGAGGCCATAGCCTACCACGCGATCCCTGGCTGCATCTGCAAGGGCTGCACTGAACCACTCGCGGGCCTCACCCACGGTGATGGCCAGCGAGCCGGCCAAACAGCGCTGCCCAGCGTTCCCGAAGAAGCTGTCAGCGGCGATGCGGGTGGTCATCTCCATCTCCGCATCCGGTAAGATGATCAGCGGGTTCTTGGCTCCTCCATTCGCCACGACACGCTTTCCATTGGCCGCCGCACGGCTGTAAATATGCTTGGCCACAACCGTGGAGCCGACGAAGCTGATCACCTGAATCAGGGGATGATCGAGGATGGCATTGACGGTGTCGGGACCACCGTTCACCAGATTCACTACGCCACTCGGGAAACCAACCTCTTCTTCGAGCAGTTGGAAAATCCTTTGCATCGTCATGGGAGTTCGCTCGGAAGGTTTAACGAGGTAGGTGTTCCCGGTCGCCAGCGCATAAGGCATATACCAGAAAGGAACCAAAACGGGGAAATTAAAGGGTACGATGGTGGTCGCCACGCCCACCGGCTGTCGAATCATGAATTCGTCAATGCCACGGGCGATGTCCTCCGAGTTGTATCCCTGCATCAAGATGGGGATGCCACAAGCTACCTCGACGTTCTCAATTGCCCGACGCATCTCTCCTCGCGATTCATCCAGGGTCTTGCCATTTTCCATCGTGATGAGACGCGAGAGTTCCTCGAAGTGTTCCTCGAGTAAGTTCTTCAACTTGAAGAGATACTGGACGCGCTCAACGGCCGGGGTATGTCGCCAGTCGTCGAAGGCGGCCGCGGCAGTCTGCGCGGCCTGGTCCACCTCCGCTGCCGGGGAGAGTGGCACTCGCGTCAGCAACTCTCCGGTGGCGGGGTTGTTCACCTTCAGGGACTCCTGAGCAGTCGAACGCTGCCACTGGCCATTGATGTAGTTAAGCAGTTGTTCGTCGTTTACCATCGGTCCTCCTTTAAGGCTATCTGACACGACATACTATCACCTAAGAACTGAACTCAGGGATGATGCTCCTCCCGTACTCCTCCACGATGTGCTCCTCCTCGCCACACATCAGATAGATGTTAAACTGCGACACCCCGATCTCTGCCAATTCCTTGAGCCTGGCGATGTGAGCGTCCACCGGGCCATTGAGGCCAAAGGAATCAATGATCTCATCGGAGATGAAGCCCAGATGGCCGGCGTCCTTGTCGGCATGTCGTAGGTAGTCATATCCCTTTCGACCTTCGATGGAGTCGGCCAGGTGTTTGGGAATAACCTCCCCTGACTTACCATATTTCTCTACCAGGTCGGCCACATGGTTGCCTACCATGGCCGGGAACCAGCGAATCTGCGCCCGCCCTTCGTCCAGATCATCGGAGAGCCATACCGGCGCTGCGGACATCACGCTTAGCTTGTTAGGATCTTTCCCAGTTGCTTTGGCAGCCTCCTTCGCCTGACCTGAGAACCATTTGACCAACCAGGGGTCGGCCAACTGGATGATCAAACCGTCGCCATGTTCCCCGGCGACCCGAAGCGCCTTGGGGCCATAAGCGGCAATCCAGATGGGCACATTCTCCGCAGCCCAGGGGAACTTTACCTCCACGCCATCGAGTTTGACGACTTTGCCCTGCGTCAGCGTGCGCACCGTCTCCACGCATTCGGCCAGGTGCTGCAACGTCATCGGTTTACGATGGAGCACGCGCCGCGAACTGTCCCCTCGCCCGATGCCCATGGTCACCCGTCCACCGCTCAGTCGGCTCATCGCGGCGAACAGGCTGGCCGTGACCGTCCAATCGCGCACGCCGGGGTTGGTCACACAGGTGCCAAACCGTAGCTTCTCCGTGTGAGCTATGCAGTAGGACATCGTGGCATAGCATTCTTGCCAGAGCACGTGGCTGTCGAAGAACCAAGCATGCTTGAACCCCGCCGCCTCCGCCTGCCGGCACAGCGCCACCGTCCGCTGGGGTTCCATGTCACCTTTGAAGGTAATCGCAAATTCCATAAATCCCCCCCTTAATGACTTAAATATTTCTTTAATCCACCAACGTATCCACCCAGCTGAGCGCCTGATCCAAGCCGCGCAGGCCCTCGTCAATCTGCGCCTCGCTGATGATCAGCGGCGGGGCGATGATCAAGGTATTGATCATGCCGACCATGTAGACGCCGCCGGCCAAGGCCTTGCCTGTGGCCTGCGCCAGCACGCTGGGGCCACCCTTGACCTTGACGCCGTACTCGTCGAACGGTTCCTTGGTTTTGCGATCCTTGACCAGCTCCACGCCGCAGAACAGGCCTACGCCGCGCACCTCACCCACACAGGGATGTCGCGCCTGGAGCTGGCGTAGCTTGTCGAGTAGATAGTTGCCCTTCCGCTTGGCCGCCGGGATCAGCTGCTCATCTTCGTAGATCTGGATCGTCTCCAGCGCCGCGGCCACGGTCATGGGGTGGCCGGAGTAGGTGTGCCCGAGATTAAAGAAATTATCATTGAAGTGCGCTGCGATCTCCTCATTGACAATCGTGCCTGCCAGCGGCAAATAGGCCGCAGTGATGCCCTTCGCCACGGCCATGATGTCGGGCACCACCTCCCATAGGTCGCAGGCGAACCACTCGCCGCAGCGTCCGAAGCCGCTCATCACCTCATCGGCGATGAGCAAGGCGCCATGCTTGTGGCAGATCCTAAGCAATTCGGGCAGGTACTCCGGCGGTGGGACCAGGATGCCGTTCGAGCCCACCACCGGCTCGACGATCACCGCGGCCACGGTGTCGCCTTCGAGGGTGAGCATCTCGTCAATGTAGTCCAACGTCTTCATCACGCTGCCGAAGACGGTGCGATACTCATAGGGATCGGGAGCTTTGAGGATGCCAGGGATGGCCGGTTCGGTGGCCCAGCGCCGCGGGTCGCCGGTGAGCGCGATCGAGCCGCAGGTCGAACCATGGTAGGAGCGATAGCGTGAGATGATCTTCTGCTTCCCGGTGAACCAGCGTGCGATCATCAGTGCTGCCTCGATGGCCTCAGTTCCACCGGGGGAGAAGAACGTTTTACACAGGTCACCCGGCGTGATCTCGGCCAGCTTCTTGCCCAACTTGGCGCGGGCTTCGCAGGTAAAGCCGGGCGCGATATAGGCAAACTTGCTTGCTTGCGCTTGAATCGCGCGGTTGAGGCGTTCGTTTTTATGACCCAACTGCGAGCACATCAATTGGGAAGAGAAGTCCAGATAGCGCCGGCCCTCGGCGTCGGTGAAGTACACCCCTTCGGCAGCGACAATTTGCTTGGGATGAACGTTCTTCTGGAACGACCAGGTGCCAAACACGTACTGTTGGTCCATCTGCTCGATCTCGTTCACGCCAGCCCTCCTTGGGGTGCGGCATTGAGCAGTTCGCTCGAGATGGTCCGCTCGACGAATTTGCCGCGGCCACGCTCAGCCTTCAGTTCCCCCTCTTCCACGATGACCTCGCCGCGCGAGATGGTGATCACCGGCCAGCCGGTCAGCTCCCGCCCCTCGTAGAGGCTGTAGTCCGAGTTGCTGTGCATGGCTTCAGCCGTGACCGTCCTCTTGAGCTGGGGATCGACGATCACGATGTCGGCATCCTTGCCCACCTCGAGCGAGCCCTTGTGCTGCAAGCCGTGAATCTTGGCGGTGTTTTCGCTGAGCAGTTGCGCCAGACGGCTCAGCGAGATGCGGCCTTGGTTGACCCCTTCGCTGAACATATAGGGCAGCAGCGTCTCCACACCCATGCCGCCGTTGGGCACCTTGGAGAACAGCTCCCGGCCCAGCAGCTTCTGCTCGGTGCTGAAGGGGCAGTGGTCCGTGCCCATACAGGGAATGTCCCCCCTCTCGATACCGCTCCACAGCGCCTCGTTGTCCTTCTTGAGACGCATTGGTGGAGTCATGATGTAGTTCAGGCCGTCCTCTTGCGCGTAAACGTCTTTGGTGAATTCTAGATATTGCGGACAGGTCTCCATCATGATCGGATAGCCCTGGTGCTGAGCCTGACGCAGATGATTCAAGCCTTCTTCGGTGCTCAGATGCACCACGTAGAGCGCTGAGCCGGCCGCCTTGGCCAGCTCAATCGAGGTGGCAATCGAAGTGCCTTCCACGAAGTTGGGCCGGCTGTCGTAATGCTGCATCCAGGAGACCTTGCCCCGGGCCTCCTGCTCTTGCATCAGCTGCTCCACCACATCAGCGTTCTCAGCATGAATCAACACCAGGCCGTTGTGCCGGTGCGTCTCCTGCAGCATCTTGAACAAGAAGCCGTCGCCCACGTGAAAACCCTCGCGCTTGTAGGGCAAAAAGAGCTTGAAGGTCGGCATGCCCAGCTCGATTAGCTTTTGGACGTAATCCAAGTTCTGTTGAGTCTCAGTAGTAAAGCTGGGATGAAAGCTGTAATCCACCACCACTTTTGGCTCAGCCAGCTCGCGGCGCGCCTGGATGTGATCCAGAATGTCTACGTCCTTACCATGAATGGCAAAGTCAATAACTGAAGTGACCCCGCCGAAGGCAGCAGCCACCGTGCCTTGGTAGAAGTCATCGGCCGAGATGGTGCCCTGAAACGGCAGCTCCAGGTGCACGTGAGGGTCAATCGCGCCCGGCAGCACCACTTTACCGGTCGCATCGATGGTGCGTTTGCCTTCAAGCTTGTCCTCACTAAGGATAGCAATCTCTTCGCCACGCACGCCTAGCGAGCAGTTCCGTACCCTACCGGGCGTGACCACCTTCCCGTTCGCAATCACCAGATCGTACATGAGCCTCTCCTTTCTTCTTTTGTCCTACAGTTCGACGAGCTGGCTGTAGAGGTCCGGGCGGCGGTCACGGAAGAACTGCCACACCTTACGCACCTCTGCGATTTGATCCAGATCCAGATCTGCTACCAATACCTCGTCTTCGTCCTCACCGGCTTGGGCGACGATCTGGCCGCGAGGATCACAGAAATAACTGGAACCGTACCACTTGCCGATGTCCCATGGTTGTTCATGACCCACCCGATTGATCGCGCCCACGAAGTACTGGTTGGCCACAGCGTCTGCGGGTTGTTCCAACTTCCAGAGGTATTGGCTCAAGCCAGCCACGGTAGCCGAAGGATTAAACACGATCTCTGCTCCACCCAGGCCCAGAGCACGCGCGCCTTCGGGGAAATGGCGATCGTAGCAGATATAAACTCCCACTTTACCGAACTGGGTTTGGAATACGGGATAGCCCAGATTCCCAGGCCGAAAGTAGAACTTTTCCCAAAACCCTGGCTTGCAGTGAGGGATATGGGTCTTGCGGTACTTACCGAGGTAGGTGCCATCCGCATCTATCACCGCAGCGGTGTTGTAGTAGACGCCCGTCATGTCTTCCTCATAGACCGGAACGATCATTACCATTCCATGTTTCTTGGCCACTTCTTGCATAAGCCGAGTGGTTTCCCCCTCAGGGACCTTCTCGGTAAGGTCGTACCAGCGGGTACTCTGCTCCGCGCAGAAGTATGGTCCGTAGAACAATTCCTGCAAGCACAGCATCTGGACGCCCTGTTGCGCAGCCTGCTCGATGAGCTTGAGGTGCTTCTCGATCATGTTGCGCTTGATAACCTCGTTGGATTCGGTTACCGGTGTGTTGAGAGAGGCTTGGATGAGCCCTCCCTTGACAACTCTGGCCATAATGCCTCCTTGCTATAGCCCTTAGCGGTCAACATGCGCTTTTCGCTTGGGCTTTCTCAGCTATGGGGTTAGCGCAGTATACAACTAAATTTTTCCTGGAGTCAAGGGCAGGTTGTGCTGGCACCTCTCCAGTTTGAGGATCATAGCCTTCTTCCCAGCTTAGCGGTTACCCTATTGATCTTGCCGGGCAAACGTGCTAGACTAAACCTGTGCCAGGTAAGCGGTAGCAACGGGGGTGATCGGCCGTGAACTGTGATGACCGGGGTAGACCCAAGCAACTCAGGGTGGCTCTGGCGATAGCTATGTTATTAGTGCTCGCAGCGTTTGTCGGAAATGCGGCTCCGGCGGGCACATCTACCTCTTTAAGCTGCCTGGTTGCCCCCAGCTTCTCCCTGGCCAAACTGGCCGACGGCCCGAGCTGGCCAGGAGGAGGCAGATTACTGGCTTTGTCAAGCTCGAAACGTCTCCAAGGAGCTAAACTAGGGTGCCTGGCCCAGACGCATCCAGCGCGGTCAAAGCCGTCGGCCACTCACTCCCCCACGGTCACCCAGACGCCGGCCCAGCAGGTGACGCTTTGGCGCAGCTCGGAATCACTACTGACTTTGCTGCGCTTGCAGGATCCGGTCTACCAACAGCTCTCCGGCGATCAGTCAAGGGCCACGCGAGATTATTTCCTGGCCATCGGCAATTTGGCCTCACTGGCCACCAGAATCAACTGGGTCAGCCGGCTGGTCAAGCCGCTGCTCACCGAGGATGCCCCCGATGCCGAACTGCAGTTGCAGTTCGGTCAGGCCTCCTTGAAGGCTAAACTGGATTTCATGGCCGGGCTGTTGCAATATGTGGTGGAGAGCTTGCGCTCCTCCTCGGCACCGCTGCCCTCCGGCGAGGGCGTCACGCTGGTCTTCAACTTCAACGGGGTCATCGTAGATGTGTCCACCGCCTTGAAAGGCGCGCCGGCCAATAGCCCCAAAGGGGGAAAGCGCATCGGCCTGGATCACATCACCGTGACCATCAGCCGCGGTGGCTTCAGCAGCGCTGCCGAGCTGAACCCCGCTGACTTCACCATCACCCGTGGTCACCTGCAACTGCGGTTCCATCTCGGCCTCGACTCGATCACCTCCACTACCAACTTCACCAAGGAGGAAGGGCTGACCAAAGAGGTGCTGGAGGTCAGCGCTCGATGGGGCGGCATAGATTGGGTGGGACAGGCGACCTTCGCTCCAGGCTTGCAGGAGTATAAGTTGCGCGCTTCGCTCAACCCCAACCTGGCGATCTCCACCAGCTCGCTCTGGACGCCGGAAGGGTTTGTGCCCGGCTTCGGTTTCAGCTTGAACTTCTGCGTGGTCGGCTGCGGCAGCCCGTGAAGCACTCCTCCCAATTCGCCGGGCGTACGATCATAGTCGGCATCGCAGGTGGCATTGCCGCCTACAAGGCCGCAGCGCTGGTCAGCCGTCTGCGCCAGGAAGAAGCTCAGGTTCAGGTGATCATGACCCGCGCCGCGCGGCGCTTCGTCTCCCCACTGACCTTCGCGGCCCTCTCCCATCGTCCGGTGCTGAGCGACCTTTTCCGCGATGAGCCCTTGGGTCACGTGAACCTGGCCCACCGGGCGGAGCTGATCGTGGTGGCCCCGGCAACCTATGATCTGATCGGCAAAGTGGCCCACGGCCTGGCCGATGACTACCTGACGACGACCATCGCAGCCTCTCGGGCTCCAGTGCTCTTCCTGCCGGCGATGGAGTCGCAGATGTATGAGAATCCCATCCTCCAAGCTAACAAGCGCGCACTAGAAGAGTTGGGTTATCGCTTTTTGGCGCCGGAGCGCGGCCGGCTGGCCAGCGGGCGAGAGGGGCTAGGACGCTTCCCGGAGCGGGAAACGATCCTGAAGGCCATCGCAGCGATCTTGCAGGAGAGTGCGCTCTTGACCGGTTGGCAGATCTTGGTGACCGCCGGGCCGACGCGTGAGCGACTCGACCCGATGCGTTGCCTGAGCAATCGCTCCTCGGGCCGGATGGGCTATGCGCTGGCGCGGGCGGCTCGGGAGTGGGGGGCAGAAATCCTCTTGATCTCTGGTCCGACCACGCTGCAGCCCCCGCCGGGAGTGAGCTTCATTGGGGTGGAAAGTGCTGAAGAGATGAAAGATGCCGTGCTGAAGAATGCTCCAGCCCAAGATGCGATCCTCATGGCCGCCGCGGTAGCCGACTGGCGGCCGGCTCGTAGAGAAGCAAAAAAAATCTCCAAATCCGGTCAAGATAAGCTGGTCCTGACCCTGGAGCGCACCCCGGATATCTTGCAAGCGCTGGGAGAGAATAAACACCCTGGCCAGTTATTGATCGGCTTCGCCGCCGAGACCGATGAACTGGCGGCCAAGGCACGTGCCAAGCTGACCGCCAAGCATCTGGACCTCATCGTGGCCAACGAGCTGACCCGTGGGGATGCCGGACCGGAAGCTGAGACGAATATTGCCACCCTGATCTACCCGGATGGCAAAGAGGAGAACCTGCCGCTGCAGAGCAAACTGGCGTTGTCACGGGAGATACTGCGGCGGATGCTGGGTCTGCGCTCTGCCTAGACCAGGAACGGCAGCAAGAAGAAAAGCAGGATGAACTGCAACAGCAAGAACAAGAACCCTCTGGCCGGCAGAGGCGAGTTGTTTTGAGGCGGCTGCGCGGCGGGTGCCTCGCTGAGCGAAAAAGTGGTGCTGAAGCTGCCGTCATAGGTGATTTGCCAGGGTTGGGAGATGTCAATGGCTGAGGGCAAGAGTATCACCCCGGCACGGACCGTGTTGGCCTCGAAGAAACCCGCTTCAAACTTGTCGGCCACTGGGTGAACGCTGTCGGCAGCGATCAGATAACTGAGCGCTCCCTGCTGGAAGGAGAGCTTGAGAGGGGAGAAGAAGGAGCGCCTGGTGGGCACTACCAAGGTGAGCAGTGCCTTCTGTCCCACGAAGGGGGCGATGGCCGTCTTGAGCTCTGGCTTCAGTTTGCTCTGCATGACGGCCTGGTTGATATAGACGAAGGCCAGCACGAACTGATCTTGATCTTTGGTCACGAAAAGGGTAGCGATCAGGTTGGGGTTGATGCCGGTCTTTTGGCTGATCTGTTGCTTGGCTAATTGCTCAAGCGCGTTCTGCGCCGAGCCGTTGAAGCTGACAAGACCCAGTGACAACACCAACGATAGAACTATTGCCAACGGTGCTATCCGTCGCATCAGATAACCCTCCTTCTCACGGTGCCATTTCTGCCAGTTGCTTGGCCTACACCGTACCGCTGCCAGCCAAGAAGAAGATCAAAGCGCCCAAGAAGACCAACCAAAAGAGGAAAGCGAGCGTCAAGGGACCGATGACCATTTAGAGCACCTCCTTTTCCACTTAGAGCTAGACTATACTATAGCATATTTTCGAGCGAACGACAAGAGCCAGAGTTGTCCAATACGAGATGAGCCTGAAGGCCACCCCTGTTTCTCAGGCAAGACGAACCTGGGCAGCGGGAGCGCTGGAGGCGGCCCGCAGGGCGCGCGCTGCCTCCTCCGGGGGGACCGGATTAACGTAGAGACCGCTGCTCCATTCCAGGCCGGCCAGCTTGGTCAGACGGGGCAGCAGCTCCAGGTGCCAATGATAGCTTGCCTCAAGAGCCTGTGGCAGCTCGCCAGGCTCAGCGGGGAGAGGTGCCGTGTGCAAATAAAAATTATAGGCCCAGCGCCCGGCCCCTAAGAATCCTCGCAATCGGGCCAGGGTGCATTGCAATATTCGGGCAAAGGAGCTGATCTCTGTGCTAGAGAGCTGGCAGAAATCGTGCCGGTGGACCAGAGGCAGAATCCAGCATTCATAAGGGAGCCGCGCAGCATACGGGGACCAAACCAAAAAATGTTCATCTGATTCGATGACGCGCTCCCCTGAGCCGAGCTCCCGCTCGATAGTCTGGCAATAGAGACAGCGACCGCCTTCGGCATAGGACCGTTGAGCGATCTCTGTCTCAGCTTCGATCAGCGGGGGCAACCAAGGCAGGCCGATCAGTTGGGCGTGCGCATGGGCTCGTGAGGCTCCCGCGGCCCGGCCCTGGTTCTTGAAGAGTGACAGGTAGCGCAGGGTCTTGTGCTGTGCCAAGGCCCTCATCCGTTGCTGATAGGTAAAGATCACTTGCTCCGCCTGCTGCGGCGGCAGATCGGGGAGGTCGAACCGGTGCTGAGGCGTCTCGATGATCAGCTCGTGAGGTTCGACTATGGGGTATTTGTTGGGGATGACCCGTATTTGCCAGCCGGGACTGTCCGGCGCTCCCGCCCGCAGGGCCCATAATTCCGCCGGGGTCTCCGCTTCGTGACCTGGGCAGAAGGGGCAGGCAGCCTCATCCTGCGGCGTGGCTACCTGCGGCCAATCTGAGGGTCTTTGCGCCCTTCCGGCCACGAACAGGACGCGACGCCCGCTGAAGATGTCGGTTTTTACTTCGGTCATGCTCCTCCTTGGGGGGTAAGGCCTGTCTTGGGCAGCCACAGAGGGCTGCCCCTACTTGACTCGCAACTCGACGCTGCCGAAGTCAGCCGGGATCACCAGATCGGCCAGCTCTAGGTGCCGGGAGATAATCCGATGTTCTCGCTCCAGGACCTCTTGGAGGAAGGAATCAAAGCGATCCCGGGCGCGACGCCGGCGGTCGGCCTGGGTCTGGCGATAGTCACGGGCGATGAAGATGTGAAAGTCGGCAAATTGCAGCCGGGTAGTATAGGTCCCCTCAGCGATGAGCACCTGCCAACTGTGGGTGTCCAGCTCCTCGGTGGTGATCCGGTCTTCGTCGTAGATCACCAGCGGCTTGAATATCGGGTTCTCATCGCGCTTGAAGGAGCGCAGATTGGCATCCAGAAAATCCAGTTTGACCTCGTAGGTGCCGACCTGCTCCAGATTTCTACGACGCATCTCATGATTGGTCTGGGGGGGAAAGACGAAATAATCGTCCTGTTGCACTATGCCCGTCTGCGCTCCCGCTGCGAAGAGCAATCGGGCGAGCTCGGCGGCCAGCTCGGACTTGCCCGAGCCGGATTCGCCTCCTACGGTGATGACGTATTTGTCCTGAAGACGGCTGGTCAACAGCCGGCAGATCTCAGCGGCGCGCGCGGTATGATAAGGCTCGATCAACAGCTTATCCCCGATCATCTGCTCCTCCGGTCTGGTATAGTTTCATATGAGTCATCCGGGCCGAAGTACAACGCCGCCAACTCCTCCAGCGCGATATCATTGTCCGGGGTAGGCTGGGTGAAATAATCTGGAATCGGCAGCCCCCCAGGCGCCGCAGGCGACTGGGGGGCGCGCAGCTCCGTGAGCAGGCTCATATACCCCTTGGCGGTGCTCTCCCAAGTATAGCGGTTGGCTACCCGCTCGATCCCGGCTTGGCGATAGCGCTGCCATTTCGCCGGAGAGCTGAGCAGCACGAGCAGGGCGCGGGCTATCTCCGAGGGATCGGTCGGGTCCACCAGCAGGCCATACTCGCCTCCGGTCCGCCGGTCAGAGAGGCTCTCTGCCGGACCTCCGTTGCGGGTGACCACCGCGGGCAGGCCACAGCTCATCGCCTCGAGTGGAGCCAGGCCAAAGGGCTCATAGAGCGCGGTCAAGGCGAAGACCGAGCGCCGGCGGGCGGCCAGACGATAGGCCGCAGCCAGCTCGGCCTGGTCATTCAACGGGAAGGAGGTGACCACCGGCCACAGAGCGTGTTCGTCCAACAGGGCGGCGATCTCAGCTAAGATAACACCTGCCTCACCCTCGAACTGGGATCGCTCTCTTAGAGGGTTCTCCGCACCCCGCACGGCGACCGCCAAGTTGGCCGTGGCCCGCAGCTTCTCGTTCTGGGCAAACGCTTTGACCAACCCCAGATGATTCTTCTTGCGGTCCAGCCGACTGGAGCAGATCACCCAGGGCAGCTCCCGTCGCTCCGGTGCCAAATCGCGCGTCAGCGCCGCTTCGATGCGCCGCCGGAGCAGCGCATCCAGTTCGTGGGGTTCAGTGGAAAAGACCCGGCGATTGACGCCGGGAGGGATGACCGCCCAGCGCGGGCCACTCCGGCTCCGCGAGCGCAGCGCCCCGTGATAGGCCCGATGGCCATACTGATCCTGCTGCTCTTGGTGGGTGCTGGTGATCAGGCCGGCCGCGTGGCTCATGGCCACCCGCTCGGCCATCAGGCGACGGGCGAAGTGAAAGCGTTGGTCCATAGCAGCCAGGTTCTCCCGGTTGACCTGAAGTTTGTCCATCTTCTGCGCTCCCAGCGAATGGGCGGTCCAGGTGAAGGGGAGGCCCGTCTCTCGCTGCAGCAGGGCCGCAGTCAGTCCGCCGTCGGCGTAGTGGGCTGTGACCACGTCCGGGGAACTGCCCCCCTGCTGATAGAAATCCAGGATGCCCCTTAGCCAATCGGTTCCTAGATAGGGCCAAAGCGCTTCCTTGGGCAAGAACCCCGGTGGACCGCAGGGGATGCGCACGATCCGCACCCGCGGATGGCCCGGATAGGCATCCAGTGGAGCAGAGAATTCCGGCCAAGCGGGATCACTAATCTGGCGGGTGACGATGTCAACCCGATGGCCCAGCTCCGCCAACGCCAACGCCGTCTCCTTCACGTAAACCAACTGGCCGCCAAAGTCGGGATGCTCGGTCCAATAGCTATCCTGAGGGTCGAAATTCCCTTGAGGATTGAGGAAGATAATCTGCATGGCCCGCTACCCCTTGATTGACCCGGCCAAGATGCCGCGCACGAAGTAGCGCTGTAACGATAAGAAGACGATCAGCGGCACGATCATGGAGATGAAGGCTGCAGCGGTAAGCAATTGCCAGTCCTCGCCGTAGGAGCCGATGAGGTTGGAGATGGTCAAGGTGAGCGGGGCCACCCGTGGACTTCCTCCGACGTAGATGAGGGCCACGATCAAGTCATTCCAGACCCACAAAAACTGGAAGATGGTCATCGCGGCGATGGCCGGCACCGATAGGGGCAGCACCAAGCGGGTGAAGGCGGCGAAGTGAGAGGCCCCATCGAGGAAGGCTGACTCGAAGAGCTCCTGGGGCAATCCCCCCATAAAATTCCTCAGCATGTAGATGAGCAAGGGCAGCCCGTAACCTGTGTGGGCCAGCCACAGTCCCCAATAGGTCCCACTGAAGTGCAATTTAGCGTAGATCTGGAGCACCGGAATGAAGGTCATCTGGAGCGGGACGACGATCAGGCCGACCACGAGCAAGAAGAGTAGATTACGACCGCGAAACTTCATCCAGGCGAAGGCATAGGCGGCAAAAGAGGCGAGTATAACGGGAATGATCGTGGCCGGGATGGTGATCTTCAGGCTATTCAAGAAGGACCGCCATATCCCAGTGTTGATCAATACTTTCTGATAGTTCTCGATCGTGTACTGGGTGAGGTTGAAGGGGTGTGCAAAGACGGTCCACCAACCGGAGTGGATGATATTTGCCTCAGGGCGAAAGGAGCTGATTAAGAGCCCCACCGTAGGCAGTAGCCACAAGAAGCCGATGAGGATGATCACGAGGTGCAGAGGACCCCTCTCTAAGGTTCGCAGCAGTTTGGCAATCATCGGACCGCCTCCTGTGCACGCAGTTGGCGGATGTTAATCACAATGAAGGGTATGATCAAGAGCAGCAAGATGACTGCAATGGCGCTGGCTCTGCCGAAATCGAAGAACTGGTACATCGTTTTGACCATGAGGTTGGCAATCACCTCGGTGTCATAATTGCCGTTGGTCATCACATAGACGATGTCGAAGATCTTCAGGACGAAGATGATGATCGTGGTGGTCACCACCGCGATGGTGGGTTTCATAAACGGGATGGTGATACTCCAGAAGACCTGCCATTCATTAGCCCCATCGATGCGCGCGGCGTCCAAGAGCTCACGAGGAATCCCCTTATAGGCGGCAGAGAGGAGGACCATGCAAAAGCCGGTCCAAACCCAGATGCCGGTGACGATCAGGGCCAGATTGTTGGCCCAAGGCCGATTGATCAGCCAAGCTTCCGGCTGGAAGCCCGCCTGACTCAGGATAAAGCGGAGCAACAAGGCGATGAGCAAGACCGGCAGCAACGGTGGCCCCCAGAGGTGATCGCGCAGGGCCACCAGCAGGAGTAACCCTCCACCAAGACCAACCAGTAACTGCCAAGGGGCAAAAGGAATAAACAGGTACGTCCAACTACCCGGCTTCGCTGCCCCGATGCCTTGGGCGAGATAGGCCGCGGCCAGCAGGGCCAAGCCGGCCACGATGCTCACCCCCACGAAGTCTAGGCGATGTCCCTCATGCCAGCCGCGAATGGCCTCCCAACTGCCGCGCGTCAGACCGATCAGGAAGAGGAGCAAGCCCACGGCGGCCAGCAGGGCCAGCAGCACCTGGAGCGGACGCTGCACCGGCGGCTGAGCGACGAACCGGCCCATATTGACCAACAAGGCGTTCAGCAGGCCAATTTGGGGGAATCCTGGCGGGCGATAGGCGTAGACAAACCTCCAGATGACCGAGGCAGCGGTGTAGGAGATGGCCATGGGCAGGAAGATGACCGATTTGGCCGTCGCCTCATAGCGCACCCGGTCGAACAACACTGCCAGCAGCAACCCGAAGCCGACCGCAACCGAGGTCATGAGGACGATCCATAAGAGGTTATTGCGCAGGGCGATGAGCACGGACTGGTCGTTGAATGCCCTATTGTAGTTGAGGAACCCGACGAAGTTTTTGGGATAGATCCCCGAGAAACTAAAGAAACTTTGGTAAATCGTGACCAGTGTAGGATAGATGAGAAAGAAAGTCACTATGATCAAAGCAGGTGCTAGATATAGCCACTGTTCCCCACCTCGATGCTTCATGACTCAATCCTGCTTTGCTGTCCCAAAGTTAAGAATAGAGAGGGGCGAGGCCCGATGACGACCTCGCCCCCGGCGTATCTTACTTACAGTTGCCTACCGGTCCGGTCGCTGCCCCCGACTTGTAGGCGCTATCGGCGGACGCCTCCAAGTTACAGAGGATGGTCGTTAGTGGTTTGCTGCCCTGGACGAAGTCGAGCACCGCGCTCCAGAAGGATCCGGAACCGACGGCGGCCGGCATCAGATCAGAGCCGTCGAAGCGGAAGACCTCAGCACTGGAGAGGATTTTCGCGGCCTTAGCAGTGACAGGATCGGGATAGGCGCTGGCAGGGACGTCCTTATTGACCGCCAGCCGACCGGGGTTCACCTTGGCCCACAGTTCTTGGGCTTCGACCGAGGCGAAGTATTCGATCAGTTGGTGCATCTCAGGCGAGTCCTTGAAAGCGACGAACACGTCTCCGCCTCCCTCCAGGGGCGCTGGGCCGCTATTAAAAGAAGGGAAGGGGAAGATATTGAAGTCCTTACCGGCCACCAGCTTGGGGTGTGCTTTCAGGATGAAGCTCAAGATGAAGGTGGCCTGGCGGTGCATCATGCACTCCGGTGGGGTGGTGTTCAGACCGGCCACCGAGTCACCAAAGTTGGTAGACAAGATGCCCTTGCGACCACCGAAGGCCATGCCATCGTTGGCAAAGAGGCCGAAGAGTTGGAAGACCTCCCGCACGCGAGGGTCGGTCCAGGGGATGTCGTGGGCTACCCATTGATCGTACACCTTAGGCCCTGCCGAGCGGAGCATGAAGTCTTCCATCCAGTCGGTGCCCGGCCAACCGCTGGCCGCACCGCTTTCCAGACCGATGCACCAAGGCGTGTTGCCGTCTTTGACCATTTGGTCTTGCAGTTGCAGCAGCTCACCAAAGGTTGAGGGGATTGTATACCCAAACTTAGCAAACTCCTTTGGGTCATACCAGACCAGGCTCTTGAGGCTGGCGACGGGGAAGATCCCGTAGAGCGTGCCATTCAAGGTGCCCAGATCGATGAAGGCCTTGGGCTGCTCTTTGAAGACAGCGGTCTGTTTGAACCAATCTAGGGAGACGAGGTTGCCCGCCTGGGCAAACGTATCCAACAGGCCTGGGTTGGGCAGGTTGGCCAGGTCCGGCGGGTTGCCTGAGGCCACGCGAGCGCCCAGCACGGTAGCCATGTTGCGGCTGACCGGCTCGACGTTGACCTTTATGCCGGTCTTCTGCGTGAAGGCATCCACGACTTTCTGAAACGCAGTGAGTTCTTGACCCGCAAAGCTGGTCACGAAGTCTAAGGTGCGCCCCTGGGCAGCCATGGCTGTAGCGGCCGTAGCTGCATTGGACGAGGTCAAGGTGAACATCGCCACCAGGGCGAACCCGGTGATGAGCAGTAGCGTCAAGCTTCGCTTCAACATGAGAATATCCCTCCTACGAGATCTGTTTTACGGGTGTACAGCCGGCCTTAGCAGACCGTGAGCGCTGTGATTTCATCTCCCACCCCCCTTGATGGTTGCCTCGTTGTGGGGCAACGACTGCGCTTCGCGCCGCGCTGGGCGCCAAACGGGTCATTTGCTTCCCAGCTTCAGAGTTCCACAGGATTCTCGCACGATGAGCTGGGTAGAGAATTTGATTTGCAGGGCCGGTTGGTCCGGCTCCTCGATGCGCCGGAGCAACCTCCGAGCGGCTACCCGACCCATCTCCTCCCGAAACACCCGCATCGTAGTCAGGCGGGGATCGGTATGTCGAGCGATGAAGCTATCATCGAAGCCCACAATAGCGACGTCTTCAGGAACTCGGAGGCCGGCTTTCCTAATGACTCGCATCGCCCCGGCGGCCGCCGTGTCATTGGCGGCGAATACCGCTGTGGGGACGGTTCTCGCCAGCAAGCGCTGCATGGCGATCTGGCCATAGGTGGTGATATCTTTTTGTCGGTCGCTGGGGTCCCTCAAGCCTTGGGCCACCAATGCTTGGCTCCAGTCTAGGCCATAGGCTTTCAGGGCCCGCCGGTAGCCCTCAAACCGTTCGGAGAAGCTCAGGTCATCCAGCCGCTCGGCGATAAACCCGATGGCCCTGTGTCCCAACTCCGCCAGGTGGGCGACCGCTTCGTAAGCGCTGTTAACGTTGTCAATGGTGACGCTGTCCACCTTGTCGAGGTCGAGGTGATTGTCCACCAAAACCAGGGGAACCCCTTGGCGCTTGAGCGACAGAATGGAGCTCTGCTTGAGATCACAGCCGGCCAGGATGAGGCCGTCCACTCGCTTAGCCTTGGGGAGCGCCTCAGTGTCGTTGGTGGAAAAGACCAACTGATAGCCCTGTTGCTGGCTGACCGTTTCTACTCCCTCTAGAATCTCGAGATAGAAGGCATCCGGCCTGAGCAGTTGTTGAGGGTTAACCAGAAAGCCGAGGCTTTCTGTTCGGTTGCGCGCCAAGCCGCGGGCGGTGGCATTGGGAATATAACCCAGGCGTTTGACAGTTGCTAGAATAGCGCTACGGGTACGCTCGCTGACCCCATCCTTGCTGTTGAGCGCCCGGGAGACGGTCGAAGGGTCAACTCCCACCTGTGCGGCGACGTCCTTCAGGGTAATGTCCATCTTGATCCCTGCCAGCGCAAGCGCTTGCGCTAACTTTAATCTAGTATAGCACCGATAGTCCAAATTGTCAATAGCTGCAGCGCGCAAGCGCTTGTCGCCGCGGGCAGAGATAGCTCCGCTGCAGCAGCCGAGTCAACCAGGTGCCACTTGCGGCCGGGCCTCCGGACCGCTATGCTGCTGCATCCAAATCTATTCGTTCAGTCCCAGCGGGAGAGGGGGAGTGCTAGCCAGATGATCAAGAACGACCGTTGGATACGCCAGATGGCCCAGCAGCACGCGCTGATCACGCCCTTTGAGGAAAAGCAAGTGGGCCGGGGGGTCATCTCCTATGGGCTCTCCAGCTATGGCTACGACGTCAGGGTGGCCGAAGACTTTAAGATCTTTACCAATGTAAATTCGACTATAGTTGACCCTAAGAATTTCGATCCGCGCTCTTTCGTTGATTTCCAGGGTGAGATCTGCATCATTCCACCCCATTCCTTCGCCCTGGCTCGCTCGGTAGAATACTTCAAAATTCCACGAAATGTGACGGCCATTTGCATGGGCAAATCGACCTACGCGCGCTGCGGGATCGTGTGCAATGTAACGCCTCTGGAGGCCGGCTGGGAAGGCCAAGTCACGATCGAAATCTCGAACACCACACCTTTAAGCGCAAAGATATACGCAAATGAGGGCCTCTGTCAGGTTCTCTTCTTCGAGAGCGATGAGGAATGTGAAATTTCTTATGCGGATCGGCGAGGCAAATATATGAGACAGAGAGGCATAACTTTGCCGAAGGTAAGTGTATAAGGAGCAGAACGATGCCGGCACCTAAAACTGCTCTTGAACAGCTTCTCCGAGGAGCTTTGTGAGGTCTCCTATGCTGACAAACGGGGCAAATATCAGCGGTAGGATCGGGGCAGAACCCTGCCTAAGGTCTAGGGCCGCTGGCACGCGGCGCAGGCTAAGAGTATAATGGCACGTCTTAGCCTCAATAGCGAGCGACAAGGGAGGTTCCAAACCCGGTGGATCAATTGATGCAAACCGTTGTGCTATTTGTGCTCATGGGGGGTATCTTTTACTTTATGCTGATCCGTCCCCAGCGCAGGCGCCAGTTGGCACATCAGAGCCTTATCAGTGCCCTCAAACGCGGGGATAAAGTTGTCACCAACAGCGGCATCTGTGGCGTCATCAGGAAGGTCAATCGGGATCACATCTGGCTGGAAGTGGAGGGGGCAGTGACCTTGAGAATGGTCAAGGATAGCGTGCTGGAGAAGGAGCGAGCCACATCATGATGAAAAAGGATTGGGCACAATGGGCGCGCGCCGGCCTGATCGCGGTGATAGCCATCGTCAGCATCGTGGTTCTGATCAACACCCAACCCATCTTGGGCTTGGACCTGCGCGGCGGCGTGCGCCTGGTGCTCCAGGGTAATCAAGATCAGATGGCAGCTTATCTGAAGAATCATCAGGGTGAGACCGAGCAGAGAGTGACCGCCAGAATAGTGGAGACCATCCGCTTCCGGATCAACGATAGTGGCCTTACCGAGGCCACGGTGACCCAGGCGGGCGCCAACCGTACCCTGGTGGAGATCCCCTGCCCCGCGCCTCCGGCCCGTTGCACCAACCCCAGCGAGCTGCGGGACTTAATCGAGCGTCGCGGCTTCTTGGAGTTTAAAAAGGTCCTACAGACCGGCTCAGGAGCAAATAATGGGTCGCTCTCTCCTGGACCGGATCAGCAGGTCGTCCATGACCAGTCTGGCACACCTTATCTCGTGCCGGTCGAGCCGCTCTTCACCGGCGCGGAGATCAAAGCCGCCTCGGTCACCAGCGGAGCGGCGGCGGGTTTCGCCAGCTCTCCCTATGTGGTGCAGGTGACGCTCAGCACGAACGGGGCCAAACGCTTTGCCCAGGAGTTGACCAACGGCACGCTCAAGGGTGGCCCAACCACCGGCGACAACCAGGGTGACCGCATGGCCATCATCCTCGACGGGGTGGTGCAGAGCGCACCCTACATCGACAAGAACTTGGTCGATAGCGCGCGCACCGGCGGCTGGCGTAATGCCCAAAATATGGTCATCACCGGCCAACAGACGATGGAGAGCGCCAAGATCCTGGCCACCGTGGTCCGCTCCGGCAACCTGCCCATCCCGGTGCATGCCATCGAGCAGGAGTCGATCGGCCCCTCGCTGGGCCAGGATTCGATCAATGCCGGCGTCTCCTCCGTCCTGCTGGCCGGGATCATCGTCCTGCTCTTCATGGTTTTTTATTACCGCTGGACCGGCATGATCGCCGACTTCAACCTGATGTTCAACCTACTGATCCTGATAGCGGTCCTGGTGCTGCTCAAGGCCACCTTGACCCTGCCGGGCATCGCCGGCATCGTGCTCACGGTGGGCATGGGCGTTGACTCCAATGTGCTCATCTTCGAGCGGGTCCGCGAGGAGTGGCGTGCCGGCAAACAGGCGCGCGCCGCGCTAGATGCGGGCTACGACCGCGCACTGATCACCGTGATAGACTCCCACGTGACCACTTTGATCACCGGCCTGATCCTCTTCACCTTCGGCACCGGGCCGATCAAGGGCTTTGCCATCACGCTGAGCTTGGGCATCTTCATCAACCTGTTCAGCGTGCTAATCGGCACCAAGTTGGCTTTCGATCTGATCAAAGAGCGTGAGCCGAGGAGGCTGAGTATATGAGCGCCAAGGTCAGCAAACCCCAATCCGTGCCCCATCCCCAGATCAAGATGTGGCAGATCCTCGGCCGCAACCTTACCCACATCGATTTCATGAGCAAACGGTATTATGCCTTCATCATCTCGGCAATCCTGGTCTCTTTGGGGATCATTGCCGCGCTGCAGATCTTCGTCTTAGGCGGGGCCAACCTGGGCATCGAGTTTACCGGAGGGACCTCGGTTGAGGTCAGCTTCGCCAAGCCGGTGGCGATAGACCTCGCCCGCAACACGCTAGGCAGCGGCGGCTTTCCCAATGCACAGCTGCAAAGCGCTGAGGGAGGCAAGAAACTGATCGTCAAGGTCAAGAAGATCGAGAAGGAGGCCAGCGGGGCGGTCAGCCGCACGCCGGACCGGATCAAAGCCATCTTGGAAAAAACTTTTCCGGGGAATACAGCTACCCTGACCGGCTCGCAGAGCATCGGTCCCACGGTGGGCAGCGAACTGCGCCAACAGGCCATCTATGCCAGCCTCTACGCCCTGCTGGGCATCCTAGTCTACATCGGCTTCCGCTTCGACTTGAAGTTCGGCGTGGCTGCCCTGATCGCCACCTTTCACGACGTGCTGGCCGTGCTGGGCCTCATCTGGCTGATCAACTTCTTCATCCCCATGGAGATCAACATGCTGATCATGACTGCCATCTTAACCATCGCCGGCTACTCCTTGACCGACACGGTGGTGGTCTTCGACCGCATCCGGGAGAACCTGAAAAAGCGCAAACGGATGCCCCTGGGCCAACTGCTCAACGACTCCATCAACCAAGTGCTCAGCCGCACGATCATCACCTCGCTGACCTCGCTGCTGGTAGTGCTAGTGTTGCTCTTCCTGGGAGGAGAGGTGCTGCGTGGCTTCGCGCTGGCCATGACGCTAGGCATCACCGTGGGCACTTACTCCTCGATCTTCATCGCCAGCCCGGTCCTGCTCATCTGGAGCGGCGGGCGCAGCAAGCTGTTGGGCCAAGCGCGAGCGCTCGCGGGCTCGGAGCAACGCTCCAAACCGGCCGCGCGGCGCTGAGTTGTCAGGAGATCAGGCGTGGGCGTGAGGTCGCTTGCTGGTCAGCCAGATGCCGAGTAGCACCAGGGCGGCCCCGCCCAACTGTAGGGGCATGATCGGCTCACCCAGGGTGAAGTAAGCCAGGATAAAGGTTACTAAGGGGACGGCATTGTTATAGATCGCCGTGCGCGCCGCGCCGCGCTGCTTGACGGCAGCGGCCCAGACCACATAAGCGAAGGCGATGGGCAGTACGCCCGAAGCTATCATCACCAGCCACAGCCAACTAGGAATCCCCGCCCAATCCAACTGCCAGGCCGAAGGGGCAGCGGCGAGCCACAGCCCCAGCACCCCCGGGATGAGCGCCAGAGCGCTCAGACGTAGCGGTGAGTAACGGGTCAATAGTTCTTTGGAGAAGACGGTATAGGCCGCCCAACTGAGTGCGGCCAGCACGGTGAGCAGATCACCCCACAGATAAGCGCTCTGGAGCGAAACCCCGCTCAAGCTCAAGGTGACCAGCAGCACACCAACGGTGGAGAGCAGCACGCCGGTCCAGATGGGCAGCGTGATCCGCTCCTTGCCCAGCGCTACGGCCAGCAGGGCCGTCCAGATGGGCACGGTGGCGATGAGCAGTGAGGAGTTGCCTGGAGTCGTCAGCCTCAGGCCGATAATAAAAGGCAATTGATAGAAGGTATTACCCAGCAGTCCCAGCCCGATGAGCTTCCAAATGTCGTGCCGAGGTGGGGGCCGCCAGCCCTCCTGAGCCACGGTGATGACCAACAGCAGCAAGGCGCCCACGCTGAGGCGCAGGGCATCAAACGTCAGGGTGTCCATGAAGGCCAAGGCGAACTTGAGCAGGACGAAGTTGGAGCCCCAGATGAGCACGACCACCCAGATGGCTAGATCTATCAACTGAAGAGCTGGTCGCCTCGTGGTAGGGGGAGCTACAGTCCTCATGATTGGCGGCTATTATGGCGCCAGATGAGCTGCACGGCAAGCTGGTTGGAGGTGGCCGGGCATGGTGGCCCGGCCCCTTGGCCAGCCGGTTACAGTTCGCTCGGGGCAGCGGCGGTTACCCCTTGGAGGTTGATGAAGCCCAATACTCATGCTATCGAACAGGAGGGGTTTGTTTTCAGAGGCTATATATGCTATAATGCGCATATTGACAGATAGACCAGATCGCCGTCTGAGGAGCTGAGCAGCATGGCAGAGCAAAGACCGCTGAATAGAGTTCGATCTGAGCTGCAAGCGGGGATGAGATTTGCGAAATGTGGCAAGTGCGGATGCATGAAAGGGACCCTGGAAAGCCTAGAGTCCTCTCTGTCTTCATTCCAAACTGAAGATCCTTCGGATCTGGCTAAAAACATCGAACACTGGTTGAAGCAGATGGAACCTGTGAAGTATGCTTGCCTGGGTTGTGAGTACTGCTTTCCGGCAATGGCAATGAATCTCTTCCAGCAGGCCTTCCCTGCGGCTGTACAGGCTCAATCGTTGGATTGTGCCTTTGAAGTGAGAGAGCAAAGCTGGCCCTCTGTGCCGGGGGAGTATTTTGCCTGCTGCGATGGTGCAAGTTGTCCCGTGGCCGTCTCAACCCTTGCCAGTGTGGAACTTGCCGCAAAACTTGCTGCTGTAAAACCGAGGCAACTGTGCATTGTCGGCAAGACGGAGACGGAAAACATCGGCATCGATAAGGTCATCAAGAACATAATCACCAATCCGACCATCCGCGTTCTTCTTCTAACCGGAAGAGACCCCCAGGGGCATCACAGTGGCCAGACATTTCTCTCCCTGGGGGAAAATGGTGTGGATGAACGTATGAGGGTGATAGGTTCTCCTGGTAGGCGCCCGATGCTAAGGAACGTGACCTCCGAGGAGGTAGAAGCCTTTCGGAAGCAGGTACAGGTTGTAGATATGATGGGGTGCGAAGACGAAGAAAGGATCGTGGCCAAACTCAGAGAACTCTCTCGGAGGTTTGCTCCATCCCAGAGCGGTAAAGAATCTGGTGAGCAGAATGAGTCCCTGCAATTCTCCACGGTGCCTGTCATGGTCATTCAAGCGCAAGAGCCAACCAGAATCGAGATGGACCGGGCGGGCTATTTCGTGATCATTCTCCAACCCCAGAGAGGGATCATCATAGTTGAGCATTATGATTACGATAACAGGATGTTAAGGGTTATTGAGGGTAAGGATGCCAGAACTGTCTACTGGACGATGATCGAGAACGGCTGGGTGACTCAATTGAGCCATGCTGCCTATCTTGGCAAGGAGTTGGCAAGGGCTGAGCTGTCCATGGAGATGGGCTTTCAATATGTGCAAGACGGTGCCTAAGATGGAGACGAAAATGGAGCCTGCAACCCAAGCCTTCAAGGCGCTGGCCGATCCCACCCGCCTGCGCCTGCTCAAGGCACTGCTAAGCATCGAGACACACAGGGGCATCTGTGTCTGCGAGCTGGTCGACGCGCTGGGCCTGCCACAGTATCAGGTCTCGCGTCAGTTGGGGCAGCTCAAGGGCGCCGGTTGGCTGCAGAGCGAGCGCCGCGGGACCTGGATATACTACCGGGTCTCAGCAGAACTAGAGCCCTGGCAGACAGGCGTCCTAACGGCACTCTCTGATTTGCGGGGAGAGAGCTTCCAAGCGGACGAAACGCGACTCCAACGCCGGCTGGCCCTGCGACAGGAGGGGCTCTGCGTGGTCGGCTATGAAGCGTCAGCGATCACCTGATCAACATGGAGCCTGACACTCATGCCTAGGATCACGACAACTATCGCCGCTCACCGCGACGGCGTGGCCAAACAGCTTGCGGCGCTCGATCGCTTCCTCACGCTGTGGATCTTCCTGGCCATGGCGATTGGGGTAGCTGCAGGCTACTTCGTGCCCGGGATCGAATCTTTTATCGAGGGCTTCCAGGTGGGAACGACCAACATTCCCATCGCTATCGGCTTGATCCTCATGATGTATCCACCTTTTGCCAAGGTCAAATACGAGGAGTTGGGTGGGGTCTTCCAAAATAGAAAGGTGCTAGGGCTCTCCTTGGGGCTGAACTGGTTGCTTGGCCCTGTCTTGATGTTCACCCTGGCTATTATCTTTCTACATAACTATCCAGAGTATATGGTTGGCTTGATTATGATCGGGTTGGCGCGCTGCATCGCTATGGTGATCGTCTGGAACGAGCTGGCCCAGGGTGACACCGAGTATGCAGCCGGGCTGGTGGCTTTCAACAGTGTCTTTCAGGTGCTGTTTTATAGCGTTTATGCCTGGGTCTTCATCACTGTGCTGCCCCCCTTGTTCGGTGTGCGGGGCGGTGTGGTGCAGATCGGGATCGGAGAGATCGCCGCAAGTGTCTTTTTTTACCTGGGTGTCCCCATGATCGCTGGCTTTCTGACCAGGTTCATCCTGTTGAAAGTCAGAGATCGGGAATGGTATGAGATAATATTTATTCCTCGGATTAGCCCTCTGACCCTTATCGCGCTGCTCTTCACCATCGTGGTGATGTTCAGCTTGAAGGGTAATCTGATCGTCCAAATCCCCCTTGACGTTGTCCGCATCGCCATACCGCTTGTAATCTATTTTGTGCTGATGTTCCTGGTCAGCTTCTGGATGGGGCGTAAGATCGGAGCGGACTATTCCACAACGACCACCTTGGCCTTCACCGCTGCCAGCAACAACTTTGAACTGGCCATCGCCGTTGCTGTGGCTGTTTTCGGCATCAACTCCGGCGCCGCTTTCGCAGCGGTGATTGGCCCGTTGATCGAGGTGCCGGTGATGATCAATTTGGTGCAGGTGGCCTGCTACTTTCGGAGACGCTACTTTGGCCATGAGCTGAGTGCCGCGACCGCCGCACAGGAGGTAGATGGATGTGACTAAGCAGTTGATCTTCGTCTGCGTGGGCAACTCCTGCCGCAGCCAGATGGCCCAGGGTTTTTTCAATCACTATGCGCGCCAGCGCGGGCTGAAGATTCGCGCCCAGAGCGCCGGCACCCGGCCTGCCGGCTATGTCCACCCTCAGGCGATTCAAGTGATGGCCGAGCGGGGCATTGATATTTCAGGGCAGCACTCCAAGGGAATCACCCTCCAGGAGCTCTTGGAATATGACCTGGTGATCACCATGGGCTGCTCCGATAAAAACACCTGTCCAGCCACCTTTCGCGGCGACGCGCGCGACTGGGCCATCGAAGACCCCTTCGATCAGACTCTGGATGTCTACAGGGCAGTGCGCGATCGGATCGAGACCAAGGTGCTGAAGCTGCTGGCCGAATGCGCTCGGTGCCTACCCTGAAAGAACTCGCTCGAAGCTCGGTGGCCGATCTGCTATTATGCAAGTCAATGATTCCTAAAGGGCCAGAGAGCGAAACCGTACAGGTTTGGCAGGTCGCCCCGGCCGGCGGCGCGCAACGCCGGGACCAGGTGGCGGTCGAGGAGCCGTTGGAGATCAGGCTGATCAGCCGGCAGAGCGGGCGCTGGGAGGAGCAGAGCATCTCGGTCACCATGCGCACGCCGGGCCACGATTTTGAACTGGTGGCCGGATTCCTCTTCGGCGAGGGGATCATCAAGGACGGCCACGACCTCGAGCAACTGAGCTACTGCCTGGGCACCGGCAAGCCTGAGCAAGAGTACAACATCGTCAAGGTGCGGCTCAGGGAAGGCCTGCACTTCGATGCCCTGAGACTGAAGCGCAACTTTTATACCAGCTCAAGCTGCGGGGTCTGCGGCAAGAGCTCGCTGGAGGCGCTGGCCATCCAGGGTTGCGCCGCCTTGAGTACCAATGGTTTGCGGGTGACCAGCCAGATGCTCAGTCACATGCCGGAGGCGCTACTCCGCGAGCAGGTGGTCTTCGAGCGCACCGGTGGCCTTCATGCCGCCGGTCTCTTCGATCGAGAGGGCCGACTGATCGGCCTGCATGAGGACGTGGGCCGACATAATGCAGTGGACAAGCTGATCGGTGAGCAGCTTTTGCAGGGCAAGACGCCCCTAGAGCACCGGCTGCTGCTGGTCAGCGGCCGGGCCAGCTTCGAGATCCTGCAGAAGGCACTGATGGCCAAGCTGCCCCTGGTGGCCGCGGTAGGCGCGCCCTCCAGCCTGGCGGTCTCACTGGCCCGCGAGTATCATATCACTCTGGTGGGCTTCGTGCGCCGGGAGTGCTTCAACGTCTATTCCGGAGCTGAGCGCATCCTCAATCTTGCTAATCTATCACGATAGGAGCATGATCGGCAAATGTGGGGTCAAATTCTCTTTATGCTGCCGTTTATCGGGCTGCTGATCGTAATATTCTGGACGATCAGCGCCGGCGATCGTTGGGGAAAACGCTCTGGTCCTCAGCGCTAGGCCTCTTTCAGGTAATAGTCGGCTAGCCGCGCTCCAGATGCGCCCGCAGATCCGGAGGAAGCTCAACTGTCTTGAAGCTTGCCTTGTCAACCGTGACGTGGGTGATCTGCGCCTCGGCGCAGAGGTCGCGCCCCCTGAAGACCCGAAAGCCAAAGGTCACCGAGTGGGTGCCCAAACGGGCCACCTGCAAATTGATATCTATCGCATCACCGTAGCGCACCGCCCGCTTGAAGTCGGACTCCACATGCACGATGGGAAAAGCGATGCCCATCTCGCCGATCAGATAGGGATAGGGAAACCCGATGTGCTCCATGAAAGCCTCTTCGGTGCGCTGAAAGTAGTCGAAGAAATTGGGGTAATAGACGATGCTGGCGTAATCTATCTCGCCGAAGCTGATCTTCCAACTCATCTTGTAGGCCATAGTTTACCAATCTAGCCGGCCTGTGCTCCGCTGTCAAGCAGATAGGCCTTGATGCCGTCTAGCAGGGCTTTAGCTATTTTGAGCTGATACCAGAAAGTATCCAGTTTTTGGGCCTCTGCCGGGTTGGTGATGAAGCCGGTCTCGACCAACGCGGCCGGCATCTGGGCCCAGCGCAAGTAGAGCCGTTGCTCATGGACGCCGCGATCGGTCAACCCGTAGTTGCCCAGTTTCACCTGGAGCTGGTGCTGTAAGCTTTGGGCCAGCACCCGATCTCCTCGTGCCAATCGCCCGGAGCGCGAGTCGCTTTGCGCCACCAGCGTTTCGGTCCCCCTGACGCGCGAGCTGCGCGGGAAAGCGTTGGCATGGATGCTGACATAGAGCGCGGCTCCCAAGTGATTGGCCAGTGCGATGCGTTCTCTCAGTGAGATGAAGCGGTCGCTGTGGCGGGTGAGCACGATGCGCACCTCCGGGTCATCCCAGGCGAGTATCTGCAACAACTGGGCGATGGAGAGCGTGATCTGCTTCTCACGCAGCCCATCAAAGCCGGTGGCGCCGGGGTCCTTGCCGCCGTGTCCCGCGTCTACCACCACCAGCAGTGGGGCTCGCGCTGCCCCGTAGCTCTGAGCCGGCGCGAGCAGCAGCAGCGCACCCAGCAGGACAAACAGCGTAGCCATAATAACCGAGCGAATAGACTGTTTCACAAGCGATCACCTTGGATTAGAGTTAGTCATCGATGCTTTCAGCTCCAGGATATCATGCTCAATGGGGCGATGAATATGATCTCAATTACTTACGCGCCGCCGACCGAGGGGGCAGACTTGCCTTTGGCCCTCTGGCCTGCCATACTGCCACTGACAGTGGAAAGGGGGGCCAAGATGGCCGCAGGTGACCTAGTAGAGGGCATACTGCCCAGCGAGACTCTCCTCGCGCTCTGGTACGATAAAGATACCCGCGAGGTGCTCATGCAATACGGCTACGTCGCGCTCAGTATGCCTATGGAAGACTTCTCGGAGTTGGTTGGCTTGCTCCAACAGGCCCAGGAGCGGCTGGAAGGAACAGCAGCTTAAGGGGGGGAGGTGCTAACCCCATGCCCGCAAAAACCAAGAAAGGTGAGCTCGTCGAGCCGGCCAGCCGCTCGGCAGAGCAGAGCTCAACCGCAGAGCTGCTCAGCGCCCGACAACTGGCCGAACTGAAAAAGCCCCTGGCCCCCAACCGCATCGAGCACCGCAAGGCCAAATTCGGCACGGTCGAGTACCTGCCCACTTGGGACATCATCCAACGGGCCAACGAGATCTTCGGCTACGGCGGCTGGCAACGCCAGATCGTGCGTCTGGAGAAGGTCTTCGAGGAGGAGAATGAGGGCAGCTATAACGTGGCCTATCTCTGCGAATATCGCATCGTCATCGGCAAGATCGTCCACGAAGATGTCGGTTTCGGCGCTGCGGTCAACTATCCGGAGCCGACGGCGGCGCATGAGAAGGCGGTCAAGACCGCCGTCTCCGATGGACTGAAGCGCTGCTTCCGCGCGCTGGGACCGCAGTTCGGCCTGACGCTCTACGCCCACGGCGTCTCGCGCGAGGTCGAGGAGTATCAGCCGGTCGAATCGCGCAAGGCGACCGACAAGCAGATCGGGTTGCTCTACGTCCACCTCAAGGAGCACGAGCTGCGCGAGCCGGACCTATTGGCCTACATCAACCTCAAGATGGACAGCGAGTACAGCTCACTGAAAGAAATCTCACTGAGAACTGCCTCCCGCGCGATAGATCGCTTCGCCCACGAGGGCAAGAGCTTCGCCCAGGAGATCAAGCGTGCCGCTCAGAACATTTAGCGCCCTCTCAGCCGGAGCAGGGTCAGCCACCCTATGCTCCAAGCCAGGGGGCTGAGCAGCAGCGGCAGCAGCACCAACGCGCCTAGCAACGCGGCCCGGCTGACGAGCAAATATGACCAGGGCAGTGCGGCGAACCGCTCGGTCAAGCCGATCAATAGTTGGAGCAGCAGCGTTTCCAGCGCAGCCGCTCCCTGGGCCAAGAATGCCAGCGGCAGCGCGGCGAGTCCCAAGAATCCCAGGCCGCCCCAGATGACCCAGGTGGCCAGCGGCACGATCGCCAGGTTGATCAGGAAGGAAGCCAGATAGATACGGTGGAACTGGTAAGCCAAGAATGGGGCTACCGCCAGTTGTGCCGCCGTCGAGACGAGCAACGAGAAGAGCAGAGCTTCACCCAGCTTGAATAGCAGCCGTTTGAGCAGCGATTCGGAGGTGCCCCAGCGCTCTTTCAGTTGGGGAGCGCAGCGCTGCCAGCGTGGCAGAGCCCAGCGCAGCGCCAGCAGAATGCCGGTGGTAGCCGCAAAGCTCAGTTGGAAACCGACGTCGAAGAGGGCTTTGGGGTTCATGATAAGCATGAGCAGTGCTGCTGCGGCCAACCCCTGCAGCGGGTCGGCCCAGCGACGCAAGATGATCCCCCGCTCGGCCAGCACCGCCCCCAGGGCGATAAAGACGAAGAGCAGCGAAGCACGCACTAAGCTGACCTTAAAGCCCACCAAGACCAGATAGAGCAGCACCAGTGGCAACAAGCTGAGATAGGTCGCCGAGATGGAGAGGCGCAGGGCGCGCAACAGCATCCAAAGCAGGCCGATGATGATCCCCAGGTGCAAGCCGGAGACGGCCAGCACGTGCATTACGCCTGCATCGCGGAAGCCCTGCTTTATGTCGGGGTTCAGGTAGGCCCGCTCGCCCAGGAGCAACGCCTTGAGCAGGCCGCCGCTGCGAGGGGAAAAATAGCGATCTATCAGGGCGAAGAGCCGCAAGCGCGTCCGATAGCCCCAAGCGAGCAAACGGTTGCCCTGCCGGGGAGCTTGAACTTTAAGCTGCTCAGAGCTCCAAACTGAGGCTATCGCCCAGATGTCGCGGCTCCACAGGTAGGTGCGATAGTCGAAATCCTCGGAGCTCCAGGGGAGCTTGAACTGGCCTGAGAGCTCCAGTCGGTAACCATAGGCTGGGGCTTTGAAATACTGAGTCTGCTTATTTGAGTTATGATGGTAGAAGACTTGAAAAGAGCCGGGATAGTCGCTCAACTTCAGCACAAAGGAGCTGATGTCAGGGCGCTGGCTGGGGTAATTGACGATCAGGCCTCGCACGCGTTGCAAGCTGTGAAGCTGCGCCTGCAGCGCCGCCAGCGGCAGCAGGCTTTGGGCGTAGCTGAGGGCTCCGAGCAGCGCCGCCAGGGCCAAGGGTATCAGGGGCCACCAGTGGAGTTTACGCCGGTAGCCGATCAGCAAGAGCAGCAAGCTGAAGCAGCCGGCCAGCCACCAGGCCAGAGTAGGCAGCGTTTCTCCGAGCTGATGGGCGATTAGGATGCCGCCTATCCAGGCCGCGGCCAGCCAGACGAGCGGGCGACGAGGCATGGGGTAGCTCCTTGTGGCAACGCGGCTGTTCGGGCCAGTCTAGCTGGGAGCTATCAGCCAAGTCAAGTGGGGGGATGCCTGACCCTTGGCGCACCAACTCTGGGAGTAGAAAAGCTCTCAGTAGCATAGTTTCTGGTGAGAGCTTTACACGTTATGGATTTCTGCAACTCCTTGCGGGCCATCCAGGGTGACGCGCAACTGGTTGAGCACATCTCGCCTCAACAGGACATTGGTACGGGGTGAGAGGGTGACCTCCACTTGGCTGAACTGTCTCTTGCCGATAGTCAGGTCAACCAAATAAGTAGGTCGAGTGGAGACCTGGCCATCGTAGCCCCGCATAGCCACGGCGCTAAAAGGAGTGATCTGCCATTGATCTACCAGGGCTCTGGAAATGACCGTCATACTCGCGCCCGAATCGATTTTAGCATGTTGAGCCAGGGAGTTTACCGACTGAAAGCAAGGCCGGATATTCAGGTCCAGGTAAGGTGCCGGTGGCTGTTCGGATCTCTCGTAAGGGAAAGCTTTCATGGATCATGCACTGTCAATGCCAGGTATGTCAACGAGGCGATGCAGTCGGTCGGGAAGCACCTTCTCGAAGTAGACGACTTCGCCTGGAAACTGCGCTCGAACGCGCGCGATCAGGCTACGCCTATCACTATCGGCATCGAGCAACCGGCCATCTTTGATCGCCACCCATTCTCCGAGATAGCTCTGGCGCAGTTGGGGCCACAGGACTTTGTAAGCCCCAACTTCGCGTTCGAACTGTTCTTCCAGACTCGTCTTAGACTTGCCGGCAAATACCACTGAAGTTCCCGACATAGTCAATCACCTAGTTGAACTATAACTCAAATGCTCAAGAACTACAAACCACTAGCCGCACTCCGGCGGCAGAAGCGCCGGCGTAAAGAGCTCAGCTAGCTTGCTCTTCTTGCTGATCAGGCCCTGATCGAAGAGAAAATCTTGTAACTCGGCCCATTTGGCTGGATCGTTGTCGCAGGGCGCGCCCTGGAAGAACAACAGCGTCGCCAGCAGCGAGCGAATGTTGAGCTCGCGTTGATCGGGTGCGGCCAGATCGGGGTTCAAGCTGAAGAAATCATCGAGCGCCCGGTTGGGGTCGCGCAGGGTGAAGGTAATCGCCTGCTGCAGCGCCCGCAAGAATTTGCTAATCGATCCGGATTTGGCGCTCAGCGTTGCCTCACTGGCCACGAAGACCAATTGCCAACTGTTGGGAATGCCGTGCTCTTCAAAAGGGAAGAAGACGGTCGGATGGCCCATCAAGGCCAGCTCGATAGGCTCGAAGTTGCGAAAGGCCCCGATGGCGTCAACCTGGCCGGCTAAGAGCGCCGTGACCGTGTTGAAACCAACGTTGATCAATTGGAAATCTCCGGGCTTTAAGCCCACGGTGGCAAGCATGGCCGTCCAGAGGACCGGTTCTTCAGGTGCCAGCGAGAAGCCGATCTTTTTGCCCTTGAGATCGGCCAAGTTGGTGATGCCCGAGGAGCGCAGGGTCATCAGGCCACCCAAGGGATGCTGGATGAGCGAGCCAACCGCGGTCAGCTTCAGCCCGGCGGCGCGGGTGATCACCAGGTCCAGCGAAGTGGTCAGCGCCAAATCTACCCGGCCGGCCGCGGCCAGCTTGGGCGGATCGGAAGGATCAGCCGGAACCTGGATATCCACGCTGAGACCTTGCTGAGCAAAAAAGCCTTCGGCCTGGGCCACATAGAGCGGGACATGATTGGGGTTGGCAAAGAAGTCCAGCATGACTGTCAGTCGCTCCGGGGCCGGCTGCCGGGCTGAGCCGGAGGCCACCCCGCTGCCGAGCAACAGCGCAATCAATACCAGCAATTTAGCCTGACGCATGGATACTCAATCCTCCTGTCGGCTTTGACTATACTCCAAACGAGCAACCCGCTTCCAGGGCATCGCCAGGCGTTCCAGCAGCGAGGCCAGAGCGAAGAGCCCCAAGCCCAAAGCCGAGAGCCACACGATGGCCGCGAAGACCAGATCGGCGTGCAGCAGATGGTTCTCTTTCAGCATCAGGTAGCCCAGGCCGGCCCGTGCTCCCACCCACTCACCGATGACCGCGCCGACGACGCTGAGGGTCACTCCCACCTTGAGGCCGGCGAAGATGAAGGGCAAGGCGGCCGGCAGGCGCAGCCGTATCAACGTCTGCCAGGGGCTGGCGCCGAGAATGATGAACAGATGGACCAACCCTTCATCGGTGGCCCGCAGGCCATCCACGGTATTGACGACCAGGGGAAAGAAGACGATCAGCGCGGTGACGATCACCTTGGGCCAGAGACCATAACCCAGCCAGATGACCAAGAGCGGTGCGATGGCGAAGACGGGAACGTTCTGGGTGGCAATAATCAAGGGATAGAGCGCATGCTCCAGCGCCTGGGAGTAGAAGATCATCAGCGCCAGCGCCAGACCGACGACAAACGCCAACCCCAATCCCAGGACGACCTCGGAGAGGGTCACCAGCGTATGCCGGGCGAGCAGCGCGTAATTCTCATAGATACTCAGCGCGATGCCGGAGGGTAGAGGATAGATCGTATGAATTAGATCGGGGCGCACCCAGAGCCGCACAGCTCCCTCCCAAAGCCCGCTCAGCCCCAGCAACAGGAGCAGAGGCAGGAGGAGTTGACAGGGTCTCGCCAGGGAGAACGCCCCGGTCAAGCGCAAGCTTGAGATTTTCATCAGGTCTATAATTTACCCTGAGCCGACCGAGCTTGCACCGCGCGGCCGAAGGCCCGGCGGGTCGCTCAGCTTCATCGGCCACCGGTCGGCTCTGCCATTGTGCCTGCATGGCCCTGCGTGCTATAATGAGCAAATTACAGCGGGCTAGAGCAGCGGAGGTGGTCCTGATTTCTCTTTCAAGGCGAAGTTTCTTACAGGCCATGGGGGTGGCGGCGCTGGCCACTGCGCTCCCTCGCACTTGGGTCTGGGGTGCTCAATCCCTGCCCACACTGCGCTTGAGCCTGGCCCCGCAAATAGACAGCTTTCCCATCGTCTTTGGCCAGGATAAAGGATTTTTCCAAGACCAGGGCGTGGCGCTGGATCTGCAGGGCATCGGCAAGCTCAATGAACGGAATCTGGCCCTCTTCACCGGTCAGCTCGACGGCGTGCTCAACGACATCAGCTCCACACTGCTCGACCTGAGCAGCGGAGCGCAAATCCGCATCACCAGCACCGCCTATGATTCGATAGACGGGAGCCCCATGATCGAGCTGCTGACCAGCCAGTTCTCCAACGTGACCGACCTCGCCGGGCTGCTGAAGCGCACCGACGGCTCGCAGCCACACACGATCGGCCTCATCCCTAAGTCTGACATGGAGCTGGAGACCGACGCGCTGTTGCAATCCCAGGGATTCACGCTGGACCCCGATCGCTTCTATTCGGAGTTTGAAGACCCCACCCTGCTGGCCACCTTGCTGGCCGTCGGCTCCATCCTGGGCGCGGTGCTCCCGGAACCGATGGGCACCTTCCTGCAGAATCTTAGTAATGCGGTGCTGATCTCTGACTATAGCGATCAAACTATCCTGCCCTCAGTGATAGTCTTTCAGGAGGCGGTGCTGCAAGAGCGCCCGGCCGACATTGAGAACTTTTATAAGGCCTATCGCCGGGCGGTCGCGGCGGTCAACGACAGCCCCAAAGATGCCCTGGTCAACCTGGGGGTGGAGGCCGCCTTGCAGCTCTTCCTCCCCGGCTTCAACCAGAGCGATGTGCCCCCCGATGTGATCAAGCTGGTCAACGTGCCCAAATTCTCCACTCCGCGGGCGCTAAAAGCCCAAGAGATCAGCCGGGTGAACGATTGGGAGGTGCAAAAGGGCTATTTGGCCAACCCCATACCCTTTGCTACTGCCGTGAGTACCCAGTTTGTGCCCGCTTGATGGTTGCCTATGATCAAGGTCGAGCATCTCTCGCTGGTCTACCCACCCCGCGTACGCCGTCAGGAGCCGGTGCAGGTGATCAAGGCGCTCGACTTAGAGGTTGCCGAGGGCGAGAGCGTGGCGATCATCGGTCCCTCCGGTTGCGGCAAAACCAGCTTGCTGCTGACCTTGGCCGGCCTGAGAGCGGCCACCTCCGGGAAGATAGTGATTGGAGGAGAGCCGGTGCGCCGCCCGCGGCGCGAGGTGGCACTGATATTACAAGATGCCGGGCTTTTGCCCTGGAAGACGGTCTGGAAGAATGCCACCTTGAGCCTGTGTTTCCATGACCGGCGACGCTCGTTGCCCCGGTCGGCCTACGAGCAGGTGCACCGCTCGCTGAGCGACCTGGGACTGCAAGGACTAGAGAACCGCTATCCGGCCCAGCTCTCCGGCGGTCAACGCAAGCGGGTGGCCATCGCCAGGGCGCTGGCCGTGGCCCCGCACGTGCTGCTCATGGATGAGCCACTGGCCTCGCTGGATGCTTTTACCAAGGAGCGCATTCAAGCGCTGATCTTGGACCTGTGGCAGCGGCAGCACTTCACCATGGTGCTGGTCACCCATGACATGGAGGAGGCAGCGTTCTTGGGTCAACGGATCATCGTGCTCTCCTCCCCACCGGCCATGGTGAAGGCCATCGTGGATAACCCGGCAATCAACCAACCCCAGTGGCGCCAGTCGGAAGCCTACTACGAACAGGTGCGTCGGGTGCGCCTGCTCTGTGAATCATGAGCCACTGGCCGCGCTGGGCTCAAGAGATCGTCAACTATTCTCTGAGCATAGTCGCGCTGTTGCTGCTCTGGCAGTTGGCGCACTGGGGGGCGCAGTTGCTCTTTCCCCCGATTCACCCCAGGTTTCCCAACCCCCGGGCTCAGATATTGCCTGGGCCCCTGGAGGCCTTCGGCGCGCTGGCACACAACTGGCGCGAGACCAGCCGCGACCTGGAGGCCTCCGGCGTCCGGCTCATCCTGGGCCTGCTGATCTCGCTCTTTACCGCCGCCCCCTTGGGACTGATGATCGGCGCCGGGCGCCGCCTGAACGGCCTGCTAACCCCGCTGATATACACCATCTATCCCATCCCTAAGGTCGTCTTCTGGCCGGTGCTGCTCATCTTGTTCGGCATCGGCGAAAACTCCAAGGTCAGTTTCATCGTGCTGATGGTTTTCTTCCAGATCCTGCTCTCGGCGCGCGACGCGGCGCAGCACATTCCCCCCTCGTATGTTATCAGCGCTCTGGCCGCCGGGGCCAAGCGCAGCCAGCTCTTCTGGCACGTGATCCTGCCGGCCAGCCTGCCGGAGATCTTCACCAGCCTGCGGGTCAGTCTGGGCATCGGTGTCGCCGCGCTCTACATCGCCGAGACGGCGATTAGGCCCCGCTTCGGCCTGGCCAAGACCATCTCGCAGAGCGCCTTTCCCCTGATACCGGCGCGCCTCTACGCCGGGATCATCGCCCTGGCCTTCCTGGGGCTGGTGCTCTACATCGCCATCGAAGCCATCGAACGGTTCGTCTGCCGTTGGAAATACCTCTGAACTTGCTCGGTCAGGTCGAGCCATGTTAGACTGAGCCAGCCATCAAAACCCGCAAGGAGGGATTCCATCTTGAAGATCGTGAGAGCAATGATGCTCAGTCTCGTCTTGCTGAGTCTGGGCATGATCGGCTGGGCTCAGGCCGACCCCGGCTCTGCCGGGCAACTGCCCGGAGATCATTATCGCTGGCTGCTTAACTCGCCGGTGCGCCCCTATCTGTCCAGCGCCGCCGAGCAGTTCCTCTGGCTCAAGTATGACAAAGCATTAACTGAGCTCCGGCAGTCGGATGGCCTGGGCGGACTGGACCAACGGGTCAACGATCGCGCTCAAGATAAGAACCCCTCGCGCACCACCCAGAGCGAGACGGCCATATCGGTCTTCGGACCCAACGTGGTGATCGGCTGGAATGACGTGGGTCAGTTTAGCAGTACCCACAGCCTCACCGGCTACGGCTACTCTGCCGATGGCGGCAACCGGTTTAGCGACGGCGGGGTGGTCCCGCCGGTCAAACGAGGGGCCAACCTGGGTGACCCCGATATAGCCGTAGATAGCGCCGGTAATTTCTATTTCGCGCAGATCTCGCTCAATGACAAGGGCATCGCTTTCATCGGCGTGGCCAAGTCAACAGACGGTGGGCAGAGTTGGAGCCTGCCGGTCAACGCCAGCCCCGGAGTCAGCGGACCGGACAGCTTCCAAGACAAGGAGTTCATCACCGCGGATCACAGCGGCGGACGCTACGATGGAAACGTCTATGTTAGCTGGACCCGTTTCACCCGACAGGGAGGGCGGATCACCTTCGCCCGCTCGACCGATGGCGGGCGCCACTTCCAAAAGCCGATCACCCTCTCGCCGCGCGGCCGCTTCGTCCAGGGTTCCATCCCGCGCGTCGGCCCCAACGGTGAGGTCTACGTCGCCTGGCAGGAGTTCAACCATCCGGGCATTCGCATCAGCAAGTCCAGCGACGGGGGACGCAGCTTCGGAGCTGACGGCGTGCAAGATACCCTGGTCGCCCCGATCGAATTCACCGGTCAGCGAGCATCGCCGGCCACCTGTCAGGGCCGTCGGATATTGAACGGTTTCATAGACGCCGCCTCCGAGTTCCCCTCGCTGGGCGTCAACCCGCTCAACGGCGAGATCTATCTGGCCTTCGCCTCCAACCCGCCCGGACCGGATCAGTCGGACGTATATTTTGTCAGGTCCAGCGACGGCGGACGCAGTTGGAGCAAGGCAGTTAGGCTAAACGATGACTCCAGCCGGAGCGATCAGTTTATGCCGGCGCTGGCCGTGGCGCCCAACGGGGCCATCGGGGTTATCTGGTATGACCGACGAAGTGACCCGCGTAATCTCAAGCTGGACGTCTATATGGCCCTTTCGACCGACGGTGGGCGCAGTTGGCAGCCCAACCGGCGCGTGAACCAAGTTTCCTTCGGCGTGCCCCCCCTGGGACCCAACTTCGACAGCGTGCGGCCCTGCTATATGGGCGACTACATTGATATCACCGCCGATGCGCAGCGGTTCTATCTGACCTGGGGAGACAATCGCGACCGGGGACTGACCTGGAAGAGCCTGCCCGACATGCCTACCGCCCGCGAGCGCACCGCTAACGCGGCGGTAGGCAACACCGTCTTTGCCATCGGGGGCAGCAAGCTAGGCTTTCGCCAGGCCGGCGACTCCTCGGCCAATGAAGCTTACGATACTCAGAGCCGGCGCTGGCGCAAGCTGGCTCCCCTGCCCAGCGCCCGCGCCGACGCGGCAGCGGTCGCTAGGGGCCTTTCGATCTACGTCCTGGGCGGGCAATCCTCCCGGCTGGGCAGGGTCAGCGCCGCGCTGGAGCGCTACGACTTGCTGAGCGATAGCTGGACGAAGTTGGCCCCGATGCCCACGCCGCGCACCGATTTGGGGGCCGCGCTCATCAGAGACAAGATCTACGCCATCGGCGGCCAGGACTGCATCTCGATCTTCTGTGGCCATACGCTCGATACGGTCGAAGTCTACGATATTAATACCAATAGCTGGTCTCAAGCTGCCCCCTTGCCGGCGCCGCGCGCCGACCTGACCGCCACCGTGGCCCTGGGAGGCAAGATCTACGTCTTCGGCGGCTTCGATCCGGACAAGCGCCGGCCCTCTAGCGACGTCAGCATTTATGATCCGCGCTCCGATCGTTGGAGCCGGGCCAAGCCGATGACCCTGCGCCGCTCGGGCGGCTCGGCCGGCGTGTGCCAAAACAAGATCGTGCTCTTCGGCGGCTATACCACCGGCTTCACTCAGATCCGTCGCCATGCCGTGCTCTATGACCCCCTGAACGACAGTTGGCAGGATGTAGCCGCGCCTAAATTCGCTCGTCAAGGCATTCAGGCCGTGACCAGCGGAGGGGTGCTCTACGCCTTGGGCGGCAGCTCCGAGTCGCGCGTGGCGCACAGCGGGGCCAATGAGGCCTTTAACTGCCAGAGATTAGGTTATGCTCGTCCCGATCCTGACGTCTTCTTCGCGCGTCAAGCGCTGCCTGCCGCCGGCGGTCCGCAGAGGCGGCTCTCGCCCTCTGGGGCCGGCTCGCTGCAGGGCTTGCAGCTCCAGGGCATCCGGCTGCTGCGCCGGCCGTCTGAGCTGATCTTTCGCGCCCAGGGCCGGCATATCAGCGGCCTCAAAGTTGAAATCTACGGGCTCTCCGGCGCCAAGCTGCTGGACTCCGGCTTCAGCCCTGGCCGACAGTTGCGCTGGAATTTGCAGATAGCTTCCGGGTCAAGACCGCTGGCCAACGGGGTCTATCTCTACGTGGTAACCGTGCGCGGGCCGTCCGGAAAGCTCTTGCGCAGTCAGGTGAGAAAGCTGGTGCTGCTGAGATAGGATGATAGGCGTGTTTTCAGAGGGTAGGGACAAGCAGTATGTGGCTGCCCTACCCTCTGAAGGCGGTCACACAGGGGCGTCTCACTTATTCGCTGGAGCCACACTCCAACTCCTGCTTCACCTTCTCAAATGCTTCGATGAATCCGGGAGCTTTCTTGTCCCAGCCTTCTTCTCTCCCAACCAGAATGAGACCATCACAAAGGCTACATGCCTGTTCTATGCGCTGATGATTCTCAAGATACTTGATCATTGAGAGAATGTTAGTTATCACCTGCTTCAGCAAGTGAGGGTGTTCTAAAGCATGGTAGCAAGCTAACTTCAAATGTTCTTGTGCTTCCGCATGTCTTGACGTTTCCAGCAACAAAGCCGCGTAGTTGTAGTGCGCCTCAACATAATCCGGGCGTAGCTCCAGGGCATGCCGATAGTGTTTCTCGGCTTGCTGAATGTCCCCTCGCTTCCCTCGCTTCCCTCGCTTATCCAATAAGTTTGCATAATTGTTATGTGCCTCAGCAAAATCCGGGTTGAACTCCAGGGCGCGCCGATAGTGCTCCTCGGCCTGCTGCACCTCACCTTGCTCCTCTAATAAGAGCGCGTAGTTGTAGTGCGCCTCGACATAATCCGGGTTCAGCTTCAAGGCGCGCCGATAGTGCTCCTCCGCTTGCTGCACCTCACCTTGCTCCCCTAACAAGGCCGCGTAGTTGTTGTGCGCAGTGACGCTTGCAGGGTAGATACGGAGATGTTTTTCATAGGCTTGTCGAGCCAGTTTAACCGAGCCATTGAGGTCCAGGAACACAGCAAATTGGAGCTGAGCGATCTCCCAGTAACCCCTAGCTTTATTCCGCTTCGCGAAGAGTACGCGGAAGACTTTGTCCTGCGCTTCATCCCATCTCCCCTTACCATCCAACTTGCCAGGATGGATGACTATAAGATTCGATTCTCTAATTTGCAATATTCCCCATCGTTCCAGTTGCACCAGTGTTCGCTTTAAGTGTCGGCGGCGACTCCCCGGGATCCAGTTCCTTAGCCCGATCCGGCCGTCAGCCAAGCGTTGTGCTAACCCGATGACCAGCGGATGCCAGGGAAGGATATGCAAGTCATAGCAAATGGCGATTGCCCGAATCAGAGGCTCTATATATTGATGCTCCTTAATCATTCTATTATAGTTAAGATCCCAATAAGTATTATTGCCAAGAAAATCTGAAGCATCATTCAACTGCGCAATATTGTCACGGCTGTGCTTGTTAGCAAGATAATCAATTATAGTTTGGTAGGTCTCACATTTTCTCGCTAGGACCTGAACAGCCGGTTTAGACAACCTGATCCCGATCTCGCGCGCACTGCTCTTGATAAAGGCCTTGATGTTCTTGTCTCTCTCTTCTCTACGAATATCAGGCAAATCGTATATATTCCAGAAGGTGTTGTGGCTGTCGTAACCCGTGCGCGCTAGCTCTCCATTATCTGTTCTAGCGGTCGCTATGACCCAAAGGTGGCGAACTTTGGAGGACA